>Ga0255185_1000286_pt1 | contig 7735 bp, 13 predicted proteins | sample Miss_Cont_RepB_0_FD_183616 | JGI IMG/M metagenome (GOLD analysis project Ga0255185, IMG submission 183616) | Freshwater microbial communities from Mississippi River, Louisiana, United States - Miss_Cont_RepB_0h | ecosystem: Environmental > Aquatic > Freshwater > River | place: USA: Louisiana... | reverse complement strand
AGTTGTAGTTCTTCGTCAGTCATTTTTTTGGTTTTGGCTTAGTTTTTGGCTTCTTGTTGTACATTGTTTTTCTCCTGTAGAAATCTTTCTACTCTTTGACTGAAAGTCTCGTTTTTGTTCACATTCAATAGGTTATTGATCTTGGGATATCCATGTAATGCAAGTATGTTTAATACGCCACCTTGACCAAATATGTTATTACTATTGTTATTGTAATTGTTTGGATTGTAGTTATTGCATGGATACCAATATAGTTTATAACCCAGATTGTCTAACATATCATAAATCTTATCTAAGTCATTACCATGTGCTTCATAAAATATGATTGGCTTATATTCTGTGATAGTCTCTGTTGCACCAGTCAATACTTGTAATTCATGACCTTCTACGTCAATCTTTATTAAGTCTGGATAATAGATATCGTCAATATCGTCAATACGCACACTATTGCAAACTTGACCAACATTGTTCATATGCATCTCGCCATAATTACCTGGCACATCTAGATCAAAGTCATCTACATGCATTATAGTTGCAACATCGCTACATGCAACATCATAGATCGTTACATTGTCTAATGATTTGATGTTCTTACGCAATAAATCAAGGTTTTTCTTGTTTGGTTCAAATGCATAGACATGTTTAGCATGTTTAGCGAATGCTACTGTATGATAACCAATATTAGCGCCTATATCGTATACGACAAAATTAGGCTTTATGAAATTACGCAATAACTGTATTTCTAATTCTGTATATTCACCATAATATTCTAGACTCTTACCAATGATCGTATCATTTTTATAATAGTTAAATTTTGGTACATATCTAGTAGTGACATGTCTGACATATGGATCTAATGGTTTATAGATATCTGGTATAGTTGTGTTGTAAACTGTAGTATTGATTTCTGTTAATAATACTGACTCGTCATCACAATAAATTGTTTCGTTATAATTGTTCATTGATTAACCTCTGTTGAAATGCTTTTATAATTATTGGATATAACACATGATCATTTGCTTCTAATGTTATATTACCTACTAGAAATTTTACTTCTTGTAGTGGTTTAGTGTCTATCACATCTAGATAGTATGTGATGACGTTTGGGTCATCCATTCTTTTATAGATGTTGCTATTTTTCATACGTAAATCTTTTCCCAATCATCTGGATTATCTGTTGGATCCAATCCATCATAGAGTGTTTTATCTGACGGATCTAGTTTACTTTTAAACTTGAGTGTACCAAATACACTTAATATCTTTTGATTATTTTCTTTCCACTTGCTAACGATCTCATCATAGCGATCACTGCCTAATATCAATTTGAGTTGTGTCTTGCAATCACTGACTGTTGGATTGATATCATATTTGCTATTTTCTATTTCGTACATAAAGTCCATGCAACGATCTAGTTCTGTTTCATGCATATAGATTGACAATTCAGTAACCATCTTGTTCATGATGTCTACTTTCTTATTATCAAACTTGCGATTCCAAATATCTGTAGCAAACATCAGTGCAATGTCCCATCATGTTTAACTTCTGGTGTAGCATTATTGACTATCTCTGTAAGACCATGTTCTGTCAATAGACTAGTAATGAAATTGTGTACACTTTCCATTGCTAGTATCGTAAAGTCTACACCGCGTTTTTCATCAACATCCATATTTTCTGTATTGATGTTTTTGGCATTATCAAGTGCTTGTTTCACATCTGACAGTAATGGCTGTAATGTGACCCATACTATACCATCTTCTGCTCTTACCATCTTATAATTCATTTGTTTATTATCTCCTTGAATTCCTGTATGCTAATATTAATGAAATTACACTCATTGCAAACAGGTTTATAATCAACACCTTGTACTCTAATTATATTTATATGTTTAAATTCTCTACAAAAATGACGCAATCTACTTTCCCACTGACGCAGCATGAACTCGCCACCATTATTGATAGGTCCTGGTTGATAATGTCTACTTCCTGCATATACGTTATCAATGTACTTGTTTTGTGTCTGATAATCAAATCCTATCATGTATATGTTACTATGACCATTAAGACATGCTAATCGTAGTGCACCTGTGCCACTATCGCCCATGTACTTGTCTTGTATCACGAAATTGATAGGCTCACCACGACTATGCCTATTATCCATCTTAGTACCATGCTGCGTATAGAATTTTGTTTGATAATGCACACGATTTTCTACTATCTCATCTGCTATACCAAAATCATGTGCTATCAAGTAGTCTGGTATGAAATCTCTATAGATAGCATTACAGCCATATGTGACATATAACGCATGTATTTCATGTAAATCAAAAACTAATCTTGATTTACCATTACCGATGATCACAGCATCATTTTTTCTGATATCCACCTGTGTATCCACTTGCATATGCTGCCCTACCTTGGCGCTCTGCATCTGATTTTTTAGTATATAACTTACCTTTGGTTCCCCATTGATAATATTTTTTACCATCTTTCATGACTTCACGTACTGGCATATCATATACCTCTAGTATTATTTATGCTGTCACGTAGATTATTTTTTTTACACTTATGGCTATCAAACTTGTTATTGTTATTCTTATTAAATCCAGTACCACAGATACTACATCTCTTGCTGACTATCTTCCAAATTTTACCTTTTTGCATATATTGATATATGATAGCAATGCTAGGTTTTTGATTTAATAGTAGTTCTTCAATCTTAATTTTGTAGTATGATCTATCCATCATACTACTTATGTTTAGAAAATACCCACCCCAAACACGATTTTAGTCATAAGAGGTTTAGTTTGCAATTTGATACCTGAACTAACACCATATTCTTCTATGATCTCTACCGATTTGTTTATGATTTCTTCATAGAAGGGTAGTTGTTCCAAACTCAAATCATATTGATCACCAAACAATATGTTATTGAGTAGTCCAGCAATCATAGTTTCTGGCGTATTGCGTTTACCAAGACGTTTGTTATATGGGAATCTTTTATCACCACTACGATACCAATTAGTGAATGGTTTGATTAGTGGGTCAGTGCTTAAACATAATTCCTGCATGTAACTATTGATAGACAATAAGTTGATCATGAAAGTATCATGATCCTTTTGACTTATCTGTATATAGGTGTTATTGCTACGTGTTGTTTTTACGTCATAACTTATTTTATGTGTCATTTGTTGATCTCCTTATATGTTTTTATCTCATCAGGACTAGCCCATTTTACAAATTCATTGCATAACTTACAAATGACTTTGCCTTTATGTGGCTTAAAGTTGCCAATTTCAATACGAATTGGGTGCTTATAATGCTTTTTTACTGGTTCGTACTTCATTTTTACCTGGAAACCCCGACTTGTGATACAATAGGGTATATAGTTAGTAACTCTTTTTTCTTGAGCATTTCCATATCCAATTCTAATAAAAACCCTGTTTTTTGATATATTTCATCTAACAACTCATTTTGGTTTACTTCTACCTGTGTAGTAAAACCATCATGTTCTAAAAAATACTTATTATTAGTTCTATCCAGGTATTGACGTATAACATTTAATACTTGTCTTTCTAAATCAAAATATAGATTCCACTTATCCCTACTGGATAATGCCAGTCTACGTCTTTGACTTAACTTATTAGTTTTATACCTAGTAGTCATTACTGGACGTAGATATTCCCATATGGTTTTGATATCACTACGTAGTTGTTTGATATATGAATGTTGTTTCAAAAACTCAATACGTGCGATATCGCCATTGAGTAATTTATAGATAGCACTCTTTTGGTTCTTACCTAATTGGGCACCTGCAAATAATGCATTGATAATGATCTTAACTAATTTTTCAGGTATCTCTGTTTCAATTGCAATTTGTTTACGTACTGATACTCTATCTTGTAGGTATTCCTGTACAGCAAATAGATATAAGTCCATGGGACCCTGTATATATTTGTCATTTTCAACTACTAATGGTACTTGATGACTATATTGATGTATCAATGTAGGGGCACAACAAACAATATCATATTGATATGTGAGGTCTAACTCACGAAATATGTTCTGTTTGTCTTGTTTACGTACATTTTGCAATGGATGCCAAAGTCTATTTGACTTATCTTCATATAAAAAGTCTAATGACTCAAATTCAGTACGAAATTCTTTCTTGACCCATTCATTCACTAACCGTGAATCACCGACTTGTGATACAATAGGGTATGTAGTAGAGATATCTTCAATAGCCAATAAATTACCAATTTCTGTGTTCTTTTTCATGTCATTATATGATTTCCAATTGGAAATGGACATATATTGTTTATATGAAACTAAATCCTTGATATATTCATAACCCTCTAGGTTAAGTTTGTATTCTTTACAAACACCACTATCTTTACTCCAAGTACTACGTGTTTCTATTAGTAAGTGATTACGTAAGTACTTACCTAGATTATGATTTTGTTGACCTAGGTGTTTATCAATATAACGAGTACTCCAGGCATGTGATTTAGTTTCACTCATACAACCACGAACAAAACCAAGTGCTGTCTTTATTCGTTTAATAATACGTGGGTCATTGAGATTTGGTATATATTTCATGATATTTCATACCAAAATTCAACATCATACCAATTCTTAACTAGATCCATCATGATGCTACGTTTTTGTTTTGTAGTATAATTTTTATATTGTCTATAATCAAATTGAATACCACTAACACGTACAAAGTCATTACCTAACAATAGACCTTGTATTTTTAGTAATCGTTCTACCCAAGCGAATACTGTTTCATTAGGTATTTGATCTATTGTATGCCAAAATTTGTAGGGTAAGTTGATTGGGTCATTATCATATATAACACGTAGACGACCCATAAGTGTAATAAAATCATTCATTTGTTTCTCCTAATAGATATCTTAATAATACATCTTTGTAGAGATTGGGAGCATTGCTACAACAATGCTCCCTGTACTATTAGGATAAAGTACGCTTTTAGAAAGCATTATTATTTATCATTTATACCTAATTTTATATAAATCTTTCACATAGTCAATATATGCGATATTGCGTGTGTTTTGCCCATTTGTTAATTCTTCAGCACGAAATGGAGGCAATACAGTACAGACTGCATGATTGAATAATGCTGTACTAAATTGACTAGCACTTTTGCTGTCTACCGCTTTGATGATAAAATTATCAACAAGTCGTTTCTCATATTTGGTTAATGTATATTGTCCCATAAAAATCTCCATAAATCCATATAAAAATAGTATAATATAAACAGTAATAAAATCAATGACTTACGTACCCAAACTGTAAGTTATTGATTTTGTTGGATTTTTAGTTGTTGACCTAGGCCTGCTTTTCTGTAGAATAGTATATGTAGCGACTTGCTACTAACTGACTGAGGTGATTTATGGGTGATGCAAAACGACGAAAGGCTGAAATTGATGCACTTAAGGCAAGTGGTCAGCCTAAAAATGTATATAATGAAACAGGTTGGACCGAGTCTCAATTAAATCATGAGGCTAAAATGTTTATGTCCGAACCTAAAGATAAGCGTGATCGCATTATTACTGCGACATTAAAATTATCTAAATTTCTACATGGTCGGCCACAAGATTTTGAATATAGTAAATTATTTGGTACACGATCAGATAATGAAATTGGTCTTCTTTTTGAGGAAGAAAATCTTGTATACAATGTCCGAGGTGGAGAAACATTGGGCAATATATTGGGAGGTTCATTTGTTGGTTATGATGATAACGAATATATGTATTGTCCTGGTATTGTTCTTGGCATGATTGTTAAAAAATTTAACATCACTGATCCAAAAAGTTTTGAACAATTATATATGAATGTAGATATTACCGAACTACAAGTTTTGTTACCTAATTATTAAAAAGTCTTGAGGTGATTTATGAAAAATTATTATATTGCTACACGATTGACTTTTGATGAAATGGAAAAAGCATTGGGTCGTCCTGTATTGCGTATGAACCAAAGATTGGCTGGTTATATGCGTATGATTAGTTATGGAATGGGCATATCTAAAACTCAAAGAGGTCGCCGATTAGATTTTTTTGAGGTTACCGAAAAAGAATTAAAAAGTTTGCGTAGTGATAGTATGGCGAGTTGGATGGCATTAAAAGATGTTGATTGGCATCCAGTATTATTTGTGGATCAAAATAAATTGAATATTGCTATTGATACTATCAATAAACAATATAAAAATAAAATTATCCATGATGGAACATATACAAAAAATTTATATGATGCTATTAGGAAAACTATTACTAAAATTAGAGATGATAAAGAATTGCCCCGTCAATATAAGGAACGTAAAAATCCGGGTAACGTAAATAATATCAAGGTCGGCGATTATATGAATATTGGTTATTATGGTAAAATATTAGTGCGTGTAACACGTATATCGGACAAATCATATTGGTATGTATGTATGAAAAATAGAAAAGAAGTCCTAAAAAAATATGGAACCAATGAACCAATAATTGGTATGAAGCGTTGGCAAGGTGATGAAGAAAAAGTGTAATAAAAATTTACGCTTGTTAAATAATTGATAAATACTTATGCGTAGTGCGATTCACACCATCAGTAAATTCTCAGTCATCATATCAAAGTGAATCACTGGAACCTCTCTACCGTAGGCGCGCAATACGGTAGTTTTTTTTAAATAATAGTGATGCTTGACCAAGCAGGGTAGCACTCCCTACTAGGGTTTTTCATGTGTGGTCCCGAACATGGTGCGCAATCGGGGCATTTACCCAAATTACTTGATAATACTAAATACATTTGTTATTATATCTATACAGTCAATAATGACTGCAACATAAAGGAGGGTCACAAAATGGCTCAAAGTTTGAAAAGTAAAATTCGTAAATTGTCCGATCAATTCAATATTGATAGTATTGTAGAAACTGCTGTTGAGGTTCGTAATGAACTAATTGATGAGCAAGTTTGGAACAATATGACTGCACAGCAAAAAACTGATTGGTTCTATGATCAGTGTGCCAAATATAATCTAACCACTCGTCAGCGCGGTAATCATATCATTGTAAATGAATTACCTGAAATTGGTAAACACGATGGTACCCGTGCATATTTTACTGTATTTTTACCTGATGAAGATGCAGTACGTGGTACAGGTCATGATGCTTGGCATTTAGAAATTGGTGGTGCTTATATTTCTAATAACAATGGTGGTATTTGGACTACATCGCATGGTCTAAAAGGTAAGGAAAAGCAAATTGCTGAGGTTATGAGATTGCATAATCTTGGCGAATAGCACTAAGGGCATAAATCATAAACTCCTTGTCCTTGTTACATACTCTCAACCGTAGTATGAGTGCGAAACGGAAACACGGGTTACATATAATTATATGGTAAGCATCAACATTCTGGTCCCGAAATGCCGTAAATCGGGACATAAAAAAGCCCAGATAAATCTGGGCTAATTTATTTCAGTGTAGGGCAGAACTTTCCAGGAAATTTAGACTTATGGCAAGTCTTTATAGGGATTTAGATTTTAGCAACAAAATATAACGTCTGCCCTACAAATGTATTTATACTTTTTCTTTAAAAGTTATCTTGGGTGGAAAGAATTCTATCTCTGCTATCTGGCTCATACGCTTACGTGCTATACAGAATCCAATCCACATACCAGCGAGTAATGTCATAGTCGTTAAAAATACTATCGCAATCACCAACACATTGACGAC
>Ga0255185_1000270_pt1 | contig 7968 bp, 24 predicted proteins | sample Miss_Cont_RepB_0_FD_183616 | JGI IMG/M metagenome (GOLD analysis project Ga0255185, IMG submission 183616) | Freshwater microbial communities from Mississippi River, Louisiana, United States - Miss_Cont_RepB_0h | ecosystem: Environmental > Aquatic > Freshwater > River | place: USA: Louisiana... | reverse complement strand
TCGTAGTGCAGAGTGTCGGGTAGGGCGTCGATTGCCTCGCGCATCCGCTTATTCTGCTCGAGCAGGTCATTGGCGACCTGCCTCAACTCCCGCAGCGTCCTGGCTTGGTCAAGGAAAGCACACTGCTCATGCGCTTGGGCCCACGTCTGGACAAAGTGAGACAAGTCCTTGACCGGCAACGGCAGCGCCAGCGGCTCGCGCTGACCGCACGCCTTGCACCACAGGTTACTGCCCTGCACCACCACATGATCAGTGTTCATGGCGCGGCCTCCAGTGCGGCGATTAGCGCCTCGGCTTCGGTCAAGTGGGTTGCCTGCGACATTGTCTGGAATGTGGAGCCGTGGTGATGTCCGTCCACGACGCGCCGATAGTATTGGCCATTGCTGTACGACGACGTCACGCACGCAATGCCGGGGTCGTTCCACGCCTCCCGCACCAGCGCCAGCAGGCAGCCCAGCGTGGCGGGGTCGGTGAGATCGGGAATGACCAGTGCTGGCTCAGAGACTGGTCCACCATCCTCACAAGCGGCCAATACTCGCCCCTTGTTATCTCCTACCCATCCGGGTTGTGCAGGGATTATCCACAGCATCCCCGGCATCCAGCGCCAGTGTTTGCACGCCACAGCCCGACGCGCTAGGTCTTGCATCTGATCGTTCACGGCTCCACCTCCCGTTCCTCGCGCCAGTATTTGCCGCACCACACGCAATGGCCATACGCCAGCCCGCCCATGGTGTAGCCTGTAGTGGTCATGTTGTGCCCCGTAGCCACGCCGCACTTCTCGTGCAGGGCTTCGCGGGCGGGGCGCTGCTGCTCTGCGATGGCCTCCAGCGCAGAGGTCGACGCGCTGCGGCGCATCACATCGAGTCGCCAGTACTCAGCGATGATCTGCTTCTTGACCTGCTCGTCGCTCACGGATGCCCCTCCAATTTGCGCATTGCCTCAAGGAAAGTGTCTTCCCCATAATCGCTTGAGTACAAGTAGTCGATGACACGCATGACCTCGGACAACTTGTTGATGGCAGCAACCTGCTTCTTCAATACCTCAAGTGTTTCAGGTTTGTAACTAGGACAATAGCTCCACGCATTTGGGTTGTCGTTGTTCTCAATCTCATGCTCAAGTTCGTCCGCGAACTGACGAACCTGGTAGTAGATGTAACGATTACCGTTGAAGTGACCACCGCTCACTGTTCCTCCAGCACCCATTTCAGGGTGCGCTGCTCGACCAGTAGCTCTCGGATGTCAGCACTCGCATCCATGACGCCATGCCAGTCGTTCGCAGCCAGCCGCACCAGCAGGTACTGGTGCATGATGGCAAGGCTATGCTCAACCTGCTGCAACTTGGCGCGGATGATATCGTGGCTAGGCATCTTTCTTCTTCCGCACCCGCTTGGGCACTACCGGTGCGCTGAACTCCCAGCCACCGGACACCTTCTTGCACACGGTCTGCCACAGTGAGTCGGGCTTGCCAGCAAAGCCAGCGCCTTCCCACGCGGCCCGCAGCTTGCGGTCGGACTCTACCCACGCACGCTTCTGTACCGAACGACTCATCCTAGACTCCCATCTGCGCCCGACAAGCGCGGCAATAGTGAATGGCTGCGTACTCAAACCTGGCCATGCTCCACGGCCACTTGCCGCACAGGCTATTGCCAGACTCAAACGCATGGTTAATCAGGTTTCCGACTGCACCCCAGCGGCATCCTTGTGCAACCGGCAGTACGTACACCGCTTGCTTCGGAGGCTCCAACGATGCGCTGGCAACTGGCACGGTAGGATGAGTGAGCGATACCACTGCTGGTAGTGCCGCACGCATAAGTTCCTCGCGAATACGGGCCTCTCGCATTGCAAGCAGCACGTTGTTTTCGGCAGTAGGGGTGGCCGGCCTCTCACGTGGTAGCTCCTTGCAGACTTCGCACCTGCTGCTTTTGCAGATTTTAGTACGCGCCATGCCATGCAGGCGAGCGAGCACTTGCTTGCTGAACTGACGGTCGCTGACGGCGGTCATCACTTCACCCCTGCCAGAAACCCACGCCACGTCTCGGCGCCGCCTGTAGTCATCCAGACAGACAAGCCACGGCGCTGCTCGTTGGTCATGCCAGCAGGCGCAGGCTTGCCCAAGCTGTCGCAGAACGCAGCCACCAAGTCATACGCCCAGCCCTGCTTATCAAGCCAAGCCATGAAGCCTGCCTCGTCCTTGGCCCAACTGGCGTGCTCGCCTGGTCGCTGCACACGCTGCTGGTACACGTTGTCCTGATCTCGGTCGGGGTCGTCGCCCGTCTCGATGCAGAACGTCTGCCGCAGCGCATACTTGTACGCGCAGGTCATCGCCTTGTTGCCGGCCTTGTCGCCAGAGTCGGCGCCCTCGCCCAGCGCCTCAACATCGATAAACGTTCCGCTATCTGCGTGCGTGAATCTAACGATTGCCTTCAGCAGGCAAACGTTCATGGCGCTACCCTTGGCAGTTGTAACTACGCTGCGCTCCACGTCGCGGTACTCGCGCACGGAGATGCTTACCCCGTGCTCGACCATCGCGGGCCTCAGCTTGGCAATCAGGTCTGCCTCGCTGGCAAAGCTGTAGCGCAAGCCCTCGCTCTTGGTCTTCTGCACGTAGCCATTGATGCTGCCGTAGATGGCGCCGATGGCTGCGTGGATGTCTTTGTGCGTGCTCATCGCATCTCCCTGTCGCGCAAGCTAATGCTCAACACTCATGGGTTCGTGGTTGATTTGAAACCTGTGGCCTAGCGCCGCTAATGCAAACGTCAGAGCGGTATGGTCCTTCATAATTGCGTTCACTCGCTCGAACAAACTAAAGGTATTGGCCTCCACCATTTCTTCAGCCATCCTGTTTGATGCATCCAACAGAATAGAATAGACCAACTCTTTCTGAGCGATCTCAACATCGTTCCAGCTATTCACTTGTTCTGATTTGTTATTCATCGCATCTCCCTCGCAATGCAGTACCAAACGAACTGCCCCTCTTGCTTGCGAAACAACTTGCCGTCACGATGCAGTTGCACGCACGCGCCGCCGATGTGATTCGACCTGTAGTAGGTCTTGCCGTTGTCCTTCAGGTGCTGCCAGACATCGATCGCCCGCATCTCGCGGTCGGGATAATCCAGAAACACCTGCAACACATTGTCCTTGTTGATAGCCATGATGCCCCCCTACGCCCACCGTGGCGGCTTCAGTTCGTTGCTCTCAAACCGACTAGCCAGACCTGGCCAGTGACCGAACTCATCGCACGCTTGGTACAGGCGCACAGCCGAGTCCCATTTGGCACGGCCCCGGTCGATGAACTCTTGGCCAGCCTTCAGCACCACAACCTGATGCGGCGCCTGCTTGGTCACAAAGATGAACCACTTGTCCAGCTTGCGACCCTCGACCGCTTGCACCGCCTCTTGGTACGCAGCCGCGCTGATGTGGTACCCGTAGGTCCATGCCGCACGGGTCAATGCTTCCTCGTCCTCAGCAGAGGTCGTCTTGATGTCCACGATGGACGCGCCCACGTAGTCCAGCTTCGACTTCAGCAACACGCCGTCACGCTCCCAGAGGTAGGCCTTCTCGGCCTCACCACCGGTCAGCATGTGGCCAGCCTCAGTCATCACCGCATCCCGAATTCGGTGCGCTCGATCCCAATCATCTGCCGACACCGCTTCCTTGCCAGCATTGGCATGCGCCCAACGAGTAAACGCTTCCTTGCCAGCAGTCGTGCGCCGGTCCACGTCAGGGGCCAGCGCGTAGCGCACATCCACTTCGTTGGGTTCAAGGCACAAGCAATGCACCAGCTTGCCGAACTTCAGTTCAGCCGTGGGCTCGCGTGGATTGAAACGCTCGTATTCAAACGCAGCCGGCGAGCGTAGCAGAACCTTGGCTCCACTCGGGCTGAGTCTGCGGAGCGCAAAGTATTCTTCGTCCTTCATGTTCCCCTCCTGTAATGGTTTCGCTAAGCGGGTCGCGGCAACGTGCGCGGTCTACCACCCGGCCCACGTGTCGGGCGGGATGGGTCGATCTTACGCATACGTCTACGCAACGACTTGAGCGCAGCTAGCGTTATCCCCAGACGCTCCGCTGCTTCAGGTAGTGTGGCTGATTGAGCGCACACGTGGTCAATCCACTCGATGTCTTTGCTTCCTCGTGCCATGCCTCACCTCACGGCGCAACCGTATCGCTAACAGGCGTGGTTGTCAAGCACTGCGGCCTGGGTTGCGTGCGTTTGATTCGCTTGCCGTTCCATATCTCCGAGTGTTTTTTGGTCGGGAACGGCGCAGTGGTATCGCAACGCACACCGCACAAGTAGCAGATGAAGATGCCATAGATGTAGCCTTGCTCGCTCTTGTAGCTGCCGGCGTTACGCCAGCGATGCTTACCTGGCTGGATGTGGCTTACCATGGCAGCACCTCGTAGCCTTTACCCTCGCACTGCCGGCAAGGCAGGTACCCACTGCCGTCGCACCTGTCGCAGGCAGCCATGAGTTGCAGTAGGGTTGCTCCCTCGCTGTTACAGTTCTGGCACGTCACCTGTCCGCCGCCGTTGCACCCTTGGCACGGCAGTTCATCGTCCTCTTCCACATATTGCCAGCGCATCATGCCACCCCGACGTGCAACACAAGCTCGTCCATGTTTGGAACGACTTGGATTGTGACCCACGTGGCGCGGGCGCGGCCCTCGTCATCGATGCGCATACGCCGCTCAAGGTGGGCAGCGGCCAGCGCACGGCACAGTTCCGGCGAAGAGTCGAGTCCTTCGATGTCGGCGCGCTCCTCAAGCGCGTCGGCCAGCAACTCGGCCAAGTCGGCGTCGCTTGCGATGACCTCGTTGACCTGCTGCTCCACGATGCTCTCGTCAACCTGCGGCAGGAATCGATCCATGTACTGCATGACTAACCTCCAGGACGTGGCATAGGGTGGATGTGCGTGCCGGTGCCAACCTTCCAGCCAGCCGCACGCATACGCTGCCGAAGCTTGCGCACTGCGCCATCGCAGATACCCAGCCGCTCGGCAATCTCGGTGGAGTTCTTGCCCGACTGGAACAGGAACTCGATATACTCTAACTCGTTTCGCTTGTACTGCTTACCTTTCACGTTGCCTCCTCAACTCGTCGCACCTGCGGACGAATGCCGCGCTTGTCTTGCCATCTATCGGCCAACTTGCGGGCCACCTTCTTGCGCGTCTCCAGTTCTAGCGCGTGTCGCGGATTGTCTACAGGCTCACGGTACGCCGGTGCTTCTGGGTGCTCAGCCAGCCATTCGGACAGGCGATTGGCCACACCCTTCCAGCTCAGCCACGCAAGGTGCGTGATGTATACACCGGCTGCATGCCTAGCCGCTGAGTCCGTTTCCGCCCAGCAGCGGGCCTGCACAAGTACTGGGTCATCGATTGTGTAAACCAACGCAGCAAGCGTGCGTATAGCGTTGCGTCCTGCCATGATGTAATCCTCTTGGTGTAGGTGTGTGGGTAGATTGCTCGGCCGGCCCGGTGCTCCAGCATGGCTGGCGTTGCAGGCTCGGCTTCAGGGTGGCAGTAGAGCACGACCAGCCCGCGCCTGATGGTGGTGCCGGGTGGCGCGTGCTGCACCAGGTTGCACGCACTGGCGGCGCCGATGCCGTGGGCGATGCGCTTGCCGGCGGGGTCGAAGACTGAGTAGGTCATCACAACCTCGCAATCTTGGCGAGCCGGTCTTCAACTTGCTCGGGACGCAGCCAGCCCTCGATGCCTTGGTCGCTCTCCGGCGTGAAGTAGGTACCAGTGATGACGCCGTTCTTGAGCACGGCCAACTCGTACAGTCCAGACTTGCCACCGTAAGACTCGCCATGGCGCACGATGCTAGCGCCCCAGTTGTTAGGGAACTCACACACAGCCTGCACGCCGTCCTTGTACGGCTGAAACTTCAGGTCTTGGAACTTCATGGTTCACCCCCACTGCTCGGCCATCGCTTGGGCGATGCCTGCGAATGTTGTTGCCGCAATCTTCCAGCGGTCAGCCCTTGTGCCGCTGGTAATGTGTGACCACTTACTCATGCGGTGACCGTTTGCTTTGACGTAGAACTCACCCTTGCCAACCACCTTGGTTGGCGTAAGGTTTGGTAGACCACGCAACCAAAGGCAGGTTGGCTTGTTTGCTTCATGCCCAAACTGCCAAGGGTTGATGACCTGGTTAGGCTTGCGCCAGTTGTTACTCAAGTAACCAACCGGGTTCTCGATTGCTACCTTCGCAATCGGAGCATCCCACAACAGCTTGACAAACTCGGCCGCAGCATAGGTTTCCTGCCAACGCTCGGGCCGCTTGTGGTTCCACCAAATACCCATAGAACAAAGGTAGGTGCAGGGCGGATGCGCGATCATAAGATCCCAACCAAGGCCCAGCACTTCGCGCACGTCGCGTTGGTAATGCTGCCCCTCGGCAGGCAACAGGTCGCACGACCAGGCGTCATGGCCTCGCGCCGCGAACGCATCGCGTACAACTCCACTAAACTCGCAAGCGACTAGAACCCTCATCGTATACCTCCACGCGCACAGCCCGTGCGCTATCTGTTTCGTCGCACACCTCACCCACTGCTAGCGCCGTCTGGCCAGTGGCTGAGTAGCCAAGTCCCGGCAAAATGCGCCAGCGCACTGGCTTGCCACGATGCCAGCCGCCTATCACCTCGCCGATGGCAGGCAGGCCAGCACCGCAGTCCGTCAGCCGCAGGCGTTGCAGCTTCATCGCCCACACTCGATGGCCCACTCGCGCTTGATAAGCCGCGACAGGTCATCCAAGTCCATTGCCCACCAGTAGCCACCATCGCTGCCCACCACGCGCCTGCCCAGCAGGCCAGGACTCAGCAGCAGCGGGTGGTCGTCCACTCGCACGTGCCCACCGCACACTGGCAGCCAGTAGCGGCGCAGGAACGGCTCGCCGGTCACAGGGTCCACGCCCTTGTGCTCGATTGTCTGCGGTGCGTTACGCCGGAACATCGGGCACCTCCACGAACACGACCCAATCCAGCTTGGTCTCGTCGTCGAAGCCAAAGAAGATGCGCTCACCCGGCCCGGTCGACTCACCGTAGCGGGCACCGTGCGTGCGCTCACACTCACGCGCCCACATGCGCAGGTTGCTGATGTTCTCCTCGGTCGCTGCGCAGGTAGTGCCCACGCGCAAGCTCGTGCTCTGCTCCACTGCCGTCAATGCATCTCGGTACATCTCACACCTCCATCACCAAGTCGATGAGGCACCCCAACTCCTCCACGGTGAGTTGGTTGCGCGTGAACCGTCCATGGAACTCGCGCACGCCGGCCATTTGAAGGTCTGCCGGCTCTTGAGAGCCTTGGTATTCGCGCAGCCACGCACCGAAGTACGCACGGCAGTACTCGTCTAAGTCCTCAGTAACGCCAAGTCGTTGCCCAAACATTGCACACCTCCACGCGGGCACCCCGCCCGCACCGTATCACTGTGGCGTCCGCTGCGTCAATACATACACTCGATGTCCAGCAGCTGGGTGCCATTCGGCGCGTACACCCGCACGCGCCTGCACTTGTGTTGCACCCCGGTCAGCGCGTTGGCCTGCGCCTCGATGCGCGCTCGGCCCTCCGGTGTCCGCCACGCCTCCAGGTCGGCGGCGTCAAGCCACACGGTCGCGACCTTGGGCTTCGTCGTTGTCTTGCTGATTCGCATGTCATCCTCCCAAGTTGCTGAGCCAAGCTAGTGCAAGGAATAGGAACAGGAACGCTAGCGGTAGCACCATAACGGCCCCCAATAGCGATACAGGTCTGCCTCGGTTTCCAACTCTTGCGCCAGCGAGTCCGCCTCCATGCGGTCGAGCCACGCCTGAGTGTATGCCTCCTCCAGCGCGGCCAGGTCGGCCTCGGTCATGTCGTCGTCGTACTTCACTGCTCACCTCCGCGCAGGCACACGGCCCGCAATCTGCCGACCCTAGTGTCAGCGTGCCAACCTACCAACCGTAGCTGATAGGCTGGACCACTACGCTAGGCCAACCGG
>Ga0255185_1000268_pt1 | contig 7978 bp, 10 predicted proteins | sample Miss_Cont_RepB_0_FD_183616 | JGI IMG/M metagenome (GOLD analysis project Ga0255185, IMG submission 183616) | Freshwater microbial communities from Mississippi River, Louisiana, United States - Miss_Cont_RepB_0h | ecosystem: Environmental > Aquatic > Freshwater > River | place: USA: Louisiana... | reverse complement strand
TTTTAAAATTTATTTACAAAAAGTAGATAAATATAATATTTTAGAAACCCAAAAATGGTTAAAGGGATTAGATAAAAATTATACTATTCAACAACTTAAAAATTTAAAAACACTTTATTTCAGAAATAATAAGTTAACATTTATTCCATCTCTTAAGCTTTCTAACCTTCCTAATCTACAACAACTTTATCTCTCTAATAATCAGTTAACATCTATTCCATCGCTTACTCTTTCTAACCTTTCTAATCTAATAGAACTTGAACTCTCACATAATCAGTTAACATCTATTCCGAATTTTAACCTTCCTAATCTACAATATCTTTTTCTCAATAATAATCAATTAACATCTATTCCATCGCTTACGCTTTCTAATCTTCCTAATCTACAAGAATTTTCTCTCTCATATAATAAGTTAACATCGATTCCATCGCTTTCGCTTTCTAACCTCCCCAATTTAGAAATACTTTATCTCTCTAATAATCAGTTAACAGAAAAAAGCAAAGAATATGTTAAATCTTTAAAAATTAAATATTTATATTTATAATCTTAATTATAATTTTCTCTTTTGCATTATTATAATAATTATAATCAAAATTATAAAAATAGTAACTCCAATCCCTAAATAAATGTAATTATTTTTGATGAAATCTAAAAAATTAGTAATAGAATTCGAAGAACTTGAAGAACTTTGGCAAAAAGTATTTGCTTTATCATTTCCAACAATACTTTGTAATTCAGAGAATAAAGAAGTGTTTCCGCAGACTTTATTGGTAACATCAGAACAATGGATACCTCCAGAACATCCGCTTATACATCTCGCAGCATCTCCTATGGTATCTTTTAAATTTGGATAGCATCTACAAATATTGGAATAATTTGGTTCATTATAAACTTTTGAACAGACAGAACTGTAGATATCGTTCTGGTTAGACTGTTTTTGAGCCCAATCGAAACATCTGGGATCATTTAAATTCAACATATTCTGACAATAATTTTGCAAAACTGTTGGACAGTCATTAGAGAGACATGGAACGCATACTCCAGTTGTATTGTTAAAATATTTAGCTTGATCTCCTTCAAATGTTTTTCCTGAATATCTTTCGTAAAAAAGTTGATTAGGATCTCTTGAATCACAATTGATAGAACTAGCCAATGTTAAATTGAGACATCTCCCCTGATTCTCTAATTGGAAATAAGGCTGATTTGGATCTTTAATTTTGGTGAACAATTGAGATTTATCATTTTGATTGCAATCAACTAATTGTTGGTCTACTGTTACGCATTTAGATTCTGATATACTCTTGATCAAAAAAGTATTTGAATTTATAGTTGGAGTTGTGAACAATTGACTGTCCAAATTTTGACAGATATCATTTGTCACTTTTGTTTTATCATTTGAGACAGACATGCAACTACCAGCACAATACACATTAGCAGATGTAACATTGGGGATTAAACAACAACCAACCTGATTAAAAATATTCTGAGGGACAGACGTCAGTCTAGGGTTCACAACCGCATTGTAAACTTTATATGTCATTAATTAATGAATTTATTTTAATAAATTCATTAATTTTATAAAATTCTCTTAATTTAACATCTTACTTTTCCAGTCTTAAACCAACAATCGGCAGCTGTCTCATTACAGATAGTTGTTGCAACGAAATTTCCAAATTGTCCTTTTAATAATATTATGATTGTGTTTATGATCAATAAAATAATAAAAAGAGTTAAACTCTTTAACCAAAATAAAAGTAAAATAGAGATTAAAATAGAAACAACAATAATAAGCCAAAAATATTTTCTAAATCCTTGAATAAATGTTTTTATAGTATCGCAAGTTTTAGTTTCACATTTTTTAGAACAATCACAATTAAATTGTTGACAACTTGATTGACAATTATTTCCTACTTTTTTACAATCTCCACAATTAAAAAGTTTACACCATGCAGTTGCAACTGCTCCAACTGCATCTTTTAAAACGAAATAGATAACGATAACTATAGTTGGAATATTATCACGTAAATATTTCATAAATTTTTCAAAATTGCTCTCCTTTGCTTGAATACATGCTTCACCAAGAGGATTCGCTTTACAATCTGCTGTTTTTTCTTGAACAGAGTCTTCGTCTATATCTGCTTGATCTGGATCTGCTTCTGCTGATGTATCTTCATAACTTTGTCCAGTCCCTGGATTTTCCTCAGAAGAATTTATAATTATCCCTTTTTTTTCGGCTTCTTGCTCAACTTTAAATCTCCATTGATTTGCCAAATCAGTATCTAATTGATTTAATTTAGTATAAGAAGAATCTACTGCTTCTTCATTTGCAATATCTTCTGTTTGTGAAGATGCAATCGCCTCATTATATGCTTGAGTTGCCTCTATTCTTATTTCATTCTGATATGATTCTTCTTTTAATATTTCAGAAAAACTAGCAAATTCTTCTTCTTCTGAAATACTTTCTACAGAATCTATAATTACATCTATAATCAATGAAGCCATTAATTAATAAAAATAATTAATTTATTTTTATTAATTAATGTGTGATTTTTTAGATGTAGAATTAGTAAGTACAACAGGAATTCCTTTACAAAATCAAATATATAAAAGTTATACTGGAGATTACACTGCATATACAGACAACAATCCTAATGTTATGACTAATAATTATCCATGGATAATTACTCCACACTATATTCCAATTAATGGAATAATGCAACCTGTTTCTGGAGAATTTACTATTTATCATAAAAATTTTGGACGATTTTTAGATGCTTATAACTCCCAATCAGAAGATTGGGGAGTAGTTACAAGAATAGGGATAACCGATACTAGAATCTGGATATTTTTAGATCCAATAACTTCTAAACCTATTAATAACATTCAAAACGGAGACTATATTATACAACAAAAATCTACAGGAAGAAATATAGATGCTTACTCTGATTCTCAACATTCTTGGAGATCCGTTACTAGAACTGGAATTTCTCCTACAAGAATCTGGACTATAAATTCATTTAATAACGAACCAGATACTTTTACAATTAAACAAAAATCTTCAAATCGATATTTAACTGCTCAAGGAAATTTATTAACAACTTTAAAAGTATTAAATAGCGGATTTTTATCAGGATTAATACAACTTAAGTCTGGAGATAAAAATTTTAATAATTATATGTGTCAACAAAGTTATGATGATTTATATAATGGAGTTATATCAAAAGATTGTTGCGGAACTCCTGTTTCAACACAACCCAATAATGTTTATTCTTGGATAAACTCTATAAAAAATTTCCCCTGTGTTTCGACAATTCCTATTAAATCAAATTATAGTGTAACAACTTTGAGAACGAATATAAATCAACCAAATAATTTTCCAGCAAGCATTAATTTTAATTATAATGTTAACAAAACAGATTACGGATCTTGTTTATCAAACTGGTCTGAAGTTTTCAACGATACTCAACGGATTCCATGTGATCCATATGCTTGGTTCCCAGATCCAGAGAATATTGGACAATATAGACAGATTCCAATACCTACACAAACTTATAATCAATGTTTACAATATCAAAATACTTATATAAACACTCCAAATAAAAATGTTACAATAGGACAGCCAATCTGTCCAATTAGTATTAAAGCTATTCCTGGGGCTACAGGATTTAATCCTTCTGCAAGTATCGATATATCTCCTTTAGATTATTGTTTATGTAATTGTAAAAATTTTGGAGTATCAGATTCAGATTGTGAAAATATCTGTAAATCTGATCCATCATTATCAAATTATAATGATGCTACAGATGTATGGACAAGAGGATTTTATTACGATTCTGATTCTAAAACTTGTAAAGCAACAACTCCTTCTGTTCAAAATGGTGAATTTTTATCAATGGCTGGCTGTAATGCTATTGTAAATAAATCTATTGGTCCTCCTTCTGGTGGTGGAAGTGGTGGAGGTTCTGGTGGTGGAGTGTCTCCAAATATGAAATATTACGTTTATGGATTTATAGCCTTAATAGTTCTACTTTTATTAGTTGGAATAATTGTTGACATTAAAAGATTATTTTAATTTAAAAGGAAATATTATTTTTATTTATATTAATTAATGTCTTATTATGGACAAAATCAATATCCACCCCCTCAATCTCCAAATTGGAATTTAGTATTAGTGTTTTTAATATTAATTGTTGTAGTTGGAGTTGGAATTGCTCTATATTTTGTCTTTAGAGGTAAACAAAATGTTAAATTAGGAGGTAAATGTAGCCAAAGCGCTGATTGTATAGGTTATTCATTAACAAATGATCCTTCTAATAATGTAGGTTGTTGTAAAGGTATTTGTGAAAAATGGACTCAAGATTGGGCAGGTAATTGGGGATGTAGAGCCGATCAAAATACTGGAAATAATACAGTAGATATCGGAGGAGATTGTATAGGAGATAATCAATGTAAAGGTAATGATCAATTGCCTGGAGTTGGATGTTGTGGAATTTCAGGGAGTAAAAAATGCACTACACGCCAGTTTAGTTGGCTAAATACAGCAATGTGTCCAGAAGATTGTGTTGGAAAAGCAGGAGAATCTCCAGGAAGTTGTAATCCTACTGGATCCCCTGGATCTCCTTTAGGATCTAAATGTAGTCTACCATCAGATTGTAAAGATCCAGGAATTCCTGGAGGTCCAGGAAATTGGTGTTGTGATACAAAAGGACAAAATTATAAAACATGTCAAGCAAAAGTTAACGGATGGTGTTGGAACGAACAACCATCTCCTGCAACTTTTGACGGGTCTATGTTTAGACCTGGGATAGATTTAGGTGCTCCAAAAACATGTAAACAAGAATATGGGGATAATGCATTTTGGGATTTAGGAAGTGGTTATTGTTGGACGTGTCCTTCTGGATATAATAGAAATTCATTATTTAAAATAGATGATCCAAAAGCATGTAGTAAATCTATTACTGGTCCTTTTCATCCTGCGCAAAAATTACGATTTGGAATTGGTCCAGCTGGAACTACTCCAACAGGAAATAATATTGTATATAAAGGGAAATATTGGAAATGTCCTCCAGGAACGTCTGAAGGAATACGAACTGGAGCAATAGATCAATGGAATGGATGTATAGGGTCTTGTGAAACACTTTACGGACCAAATTCACATGAAGATGGAGTAACTGGACAATGTTATACTTGTAAATCAGGAATACTTTCTCCAGGATCTAATCCTAAAACTTGTCTTACAATTAAAATTTAATTTTAATTAAGAAATAAGAGAATAGTTAATTCTCTTATTTCCTTTTCAATTAAATTAAAGTTTCTAAAAGATCTAAATCTAATATTATAAGATTAACGTCGAAAGAGTCAATCTCCATTTTTTTCTTAGCACTTGGTATTTTTAGATAGACTACAAAATGTAATTTAACATTCTGATTCTCCTTAATTTTTTGTATTTTCAATTGATGAAAATTATAATTGATTGTAATCTTCTCTTCCTCCCCGTTTAAAAGTTCAATTATAATTTTCATCAATTTTTGTGAATCGAGATCGATGTAATTTTTTAACGGTTTTAAACATTTTTTAATATATTTAGAGACTGTCTCTAAATTTTCTGTTTTAGTCCATTTACTATTTACATTTACAATCCACATTATTATTTAATTTAACATAACTTTAAATAATAAAAAATTTTAATCTTTTTATTATTTAATGACTAAATTGAGTGATAAAATTGCAGTTGTATTATTAATACTTATTCCTTTGGGAATTTTAATTACAGGGATTTATTCTCTATTTCAAAAAAAGACTGATCCGACAAAGAAAAAAGAACAACAAATAAACAATAGTCTTTTTATCGTTCTTGGAATTGTCGCTCTTATAGCCTCAAGTATGGTTGTTTATCAGGGAAATAAAAGAAATCCTTTAAGATTTTTTTAAAAATTTATTAATATTTTTAAATATTAATAACTATGTACGATACTGTTATAGCTATTTTATCAATAGCTATTCCGTTAGCAGTTATAATTTTAGGGATTTATTTTCTCGTTAGAAAAGAAACTGATCCGATAAAGAAAAAACAAGGACTAATAAAAGGCGTTGGTTTGATCGTTACTGGAATTGTAGGTAGTATAGTTTTAGGTTTCATTAAGCTATATGAGCAGAACAATAGAACCCTTTAAGATTTTATAAATAATTTTAATCTTTTTAATATTTAATGCTTCTATCATTAAATAATTTAGCAGGGATTATTGCTATATTGAGTGGATTTTTTATAATAGGATTAACATTATACGAATTTTTTAGAGAGAAATCTGATTTTGAAAAGACATATTATAAAGTGTATACAAAAACTTATGTTGCTTTGATTATTTTAGGCGCTTTATTTATCGCAATTCCGTATTATTTATTGAAAAAATAAATCTGTAATTATTTTAAATATAATTTTAATATATTTAAAGGGTTAATTTTAGTAATTAATGACTGAAAACTTAACCGATTCACAAACCGAATTGGCTAAGAAAGAATTAATCTGCCGTTTCCCAAAAGTTGAGCGTCTCCCTGTTGATCCTCCTATCGCTGGTCAAAATTGGGCATTATTTAGTTTTAAGTTTCTACCAAAAGCAGTTAATGGAGTTTACGGATTTTTGAAATTTCGAGGAGCATTCTCAAACGAACAAGATTGGGAACGTCATGCTGAAAATGTGATTAGAACTGTAGATTCAAAACACAAAATCTGGCCCTATCAACAAGGACACTGGATGCCTATTACAACTAATGAAGAATATGCAACTGAATCATTAGAGGTTGGACAACAAGATGAACTTAAACGGATTTATAATCAGCAAGAGACTAATGAAGAGGCTCAAGCCAGACAAAACGTTAAAGAGATTCAAAATCGAGAGAAGAAACTGAGAGAAGAATCTGCTAAAAAATATACAGATGTCAATACTCTTGCTTATTATGCTCAAAAGACAATGAGCATTCAACAACTGGAAACCTGGCTCTTACAGATTCGTCAAAGAAAACGTCAATTATTAAAAGCTCTTGAAGATACACAAGAAGAGATCAAGAGATTAGATTCTGAACATCCTGAATATAGAGATCAGGTTGATGAAAAGATCCGTGAGATTAAACAAGAGATCGGTCTTGATCCTGATGCTCCAATCGATAAGCCAAGTATCAGTATAGCTTAATTTAAATGAAAAATAATTGTATACAATTATTTTTTAAATTTATACTAATTAATGGATTCTCTAAATTACAATTCAAATTTATCGGTTTGGGGAGCAAGATTAGTTTTATTTTTATTATTTGCGACATTTATCTATAAATTTATTATTAAAAAAAGAGATAAAAATATAATTTATAATGTTAATTCTAAAAATTTAAAGAACGATGCTATTATAAATAAAACTGTTAAACACGCTCAATCTTTTTTTGACAATTTTTTCGGAGGAATCTCTAAAACTAAATTTAAGAAACCAAAGATAAATAAAACTGAGAATAAATGTAGAAATATTATAGAGAATATATATAAAGCATCTTTTCCATCTGTTAGACCAGATTTTTTACAATCTCCAAAAACAGGGAGAAATTTAGAACTCGATTGTTACAATGAACAGTTGGGGATAGCTTTAGAATATAATGGGATACAACATTATAAATATTCTCCACATTTTCACAAATGTAAAAAAGATTTTTATTCACAAGTTCATAGAGATGATTGGAAGAGACAAAAATGTCGAGAAAGAGGAATAACTTTAATTGAGATTCCGTATTGGATAACCCCTGATAACCTCGAGACATTTATTGTTAAAGAGTTGAGAAAATATGGAAAACTTTAATTATTAAAAAAAATGAATTGTTTATTTCTCCTATTTTCACCATTCAATTGATTTTTCAAAGGAAAAAATTGAATTCCTTTCTTTAAAAAAGAATTAAATTACCAAGAATGTTACTCCCTGAATTTTTGGAAGAATTATTT
>Ga0255185_1000263_pt1 | contig 8143 bp, 9 predicted proteins | sample Miss_Cont_RepB_0_FD_183616 | JGI IMG/M metagenome (GOLD analysis project Ga0255185, IMG submission 183616) | Freshwater microbial communities from Mississippi River, Louisiana, United States - Miss_Cont_RepB_0h | ecosystem: Environmental > Aquatic > Freshwater > River | place: USA: Louisiana... | reverse complement strand
TATTGGGATGGCTCTATGACATTGCGGGTGGTTATCGCTCGTCATATCTCGCCGCCGGAGTTTGCTCGGTTATCGGCGCAGTTCTGTTTTCGTTTGCAGGTTCTGCCACGGCAATCGAAGCAGAACCTGCAAACTAGTTAGGGGAAACTACCGGACTTAATTTTCTGTCTTTAACTCGGATTCTGTTTGTGCCTCATGTGAGTGAGGGGTACGACCAAAACCTTTGCCGCGGTGGTCACCTCGGCCGTGCGCAGGTCGCGTGCTATTAACCATTTCAGTCACCCTAGTTTTTACTTCGGCAAGTTTTACGTCAGCTTGAGCCTGTGTAATCTCGCCAGCACTAACTTTTTCGGCGATATGAGTTTTAACTGGAGCAACGATTGCGTCGACGACAACAGCAACGTCAACTTTCTGAGCTGTTGCGATTTCTGCCAAAGTCTTCCCACTCTTCAATTGAGTTCTTAGCTCTTCAGCGGTGAGCTTGAGAACCGACACTAGACCTTCGATGTCTTTGCCAATGCCTCGACCATGAGGTGCTTTTGCGCCTGGGCGAACTCCATCACTGTCGTGCGACATGCGGCTACTGGAAATTGACTTCAACTCAGACTTAGCGCTTGCTCCACCCGGAATACCCAGTGTTGAACCAATCAAGAGACCAACTAACGTCGCTCCGATTGTCGTGGCAATTATTCGTTTCTTCATTGTCTTGCCTTTCGTTTTTGAGCCAGGGGATTCTGGCTTCGAATGCATTCTTAAATCTGTTAGTAAGAATTAGAACACAGTCAGTTAAGAAATCATTAAGAACTATAAACACTGGTATTTCAGGGGTCTTATGGCTGTGTACCGTTATGTTTGTGAAATCTCAGATCAATGACAATCGCACGATTGTCATTGCCGAAGATGACCAGTCAGTGAGAAATGCACTTCAAAAAATTCTTGAGCTTGAGGGATTCAAAGTTGTTGCAGTGAAAGACGGCGTGGCGGCGCTGGAGACGATTTTAATGTCTGAGCCAAGTGCTGCAGTCATCGACGTAATGATGCCGTTCACTGACGGACTTTCAGTTTGTCGGGAGTTACGTCATCGAAAAAACCGTACGCCGATCTTGCTGCTGACAGCTCGCGCTGAGATCGGTGATCGCGTCGCCGGTCTCGATGCTGGTGCAGACGACTATTTGGTCAAGCCCTTTAGCGTCGATGAATTGTTGGCGCGGGTGCGGGCACTGCTTCGCCGAAACTCTTCATCCGAATCACTCGGGGTGCTAGCTCTCGCAGACTTAACACTTGATCCAATTTCGAGAGAAGTGACTCGAGGTGATCGCCAAGTTGAACTTACTAAAACCGAATTTGATCTCTTGCAATTGTTTCTTGAACAGGCAGGTGTAGTTCTCTCACGAGAGTACCTCTACGAACACATTTGGGGTTTTGATTTTGAAACTAATTCGAAGTCGCTAGATGTTTACATTGGTTACTTGCGAAGAAAAATTGAAAGTGGCGACGAAATGAAACTTCTGCATACTGTTCGTGGCGTCGGATATGTTTTGAAGAAATCATGAGTATCCGTACTCGGTTCTTGGCAGTGATTTCTGTGATCATGCTTGCAACGATCGGCACACTTCTAATATGTGGATACCTTCTTACGTCTCGGTTCTTGTTGCGCGAAGTTGATCAAAACCTAGACAATCGTGTGCAGATAGTTTCTGAACTTCTTCAGTCACGCCCAAGATTGCGCGGAGGAAGTCGCATGCGGAATCCGATTACTGATGCGCTTTTACCAACACGATTTGACGCAATCACTCAGGTCATCTCTGCGGACGGAGATATCTTGATTGGTTTTGGCGAAATTGATCTTCCAATTTCTCAAGATGCGCTTCGAATCGCAAACAACGATCGAAGCAAACGAGATCGGGCGTCAATTGAAGTCAATGGCGAGAAATACCGCATGCTCACTGTTCCGATTCGAGGCGGTGGCGCATTGCAGATTGCAATAAGTATTAATGATATTGAGCGAGCGAAATCTGCGATTCAACGTGGCGGTTTATTACTAGCTATTTTTGGCATGTTTGGCGCAGTAGCAATTGCCTGGCTTTCAGCTCAACGAGTTTCTCGCCCAATTCAAGATCTTGCTGATGCTGCCGAAGAAATCGCGCGAACTGGCAATTTACAGGTGGCGGTCGATGTCGGAGGCGATACCGAGATTAGGCAACTCACTGCAAGTTTTAATGCGATGACGAGAGCTCTTCAGTCGAGTCGTGATCAGCAAAAACAACTTGTTCAAGATGCAAGCCATGAGTTCAGGACTCCTCTTACAAGTTTGCGGGCAAATTCTGAATTGCTACAACGGTCTGATCTTGGTCAAGAAGCGCGGTTCGAAGTTTTGCGTGATATACGAATTGAGATTGATGAGTTAACTTCTCTCACATCTGAATTGTCAGCTCTAGCAACCGATCAAAAAACAATTGAAGAAACAACGATTGTTGATCTTGGCTCGGTTATTGAAGAAATTGTCGATCGTGCCCGCCGTCGCTATTCACAAGAAATCAAATTGAACGTTGAAAGTTCGGCGAGTGTTTCAGTGAGGCAGTCACAATTTGATCGAGCTTTGTCGAATTTGATTGATAATGCGGCAAAATTTTCGCCGAGTGACAAATCAATTGAAGTTCTGGTGCGAGCAAAGCGAATCGAAGTTGTTGACCACGGGCTTGGTGTTGCAGACGAAGAGAAGTCGCAAATATTTGACAGATTCTTTCGGGCAATTGCGACGCGATCATTGCCAGGCTCTGGTCTCGGATTAGCGATTGTCAAGCAATTCGCTGACGATCACAACGCAAAAGTTGAAGTTGCTGATACCCCTGGAGGTGGCGCAACGATCATTATTCAATTCAAAGATTAGAATTTTCTGTTATGTCTGATTTGCACCCAAACACATTGCGGGTTATTGCTGCTGCGCGTGAGTCGGGTCTCGAGATTACGACTCGCAGGTTTCCTGAAGGCACCAAAACTGCGGCCGATGCAGCTGCGGCAATCGGCGTTGTAGTTGGTCAGATTGTCAAGAGTCTCGTGTTCGCAGTTGATGGTGAAATCGTGATGGCGTTGGTAAGCGGGTCAAATCAATTAGACGAAAAAAAACTTGCTGCAGCCGCCGGCGGCTCGAAGTGTTCTCGTGTTGATGCTGATGCAGTGCGCGCAGCAACGGGTTACCCGATCGGCGGCGTCCCTCCCTTTGGTCACAGCACTCAACTTCGTGTGTTCGTTGATCCGGACTTGTTGCAGTACGACGAGGTGTGGGCGGCGGCGGGAACATGGAACGACAACTTTGGCGCTAACCCGAATGACATCGTGCGAGTCGCCGGTGGCGTCGTTGCCGACCTGAAACGCGCCTGATCTACGGTTTCCGAATTCTGCAAGACTGTTGTGATGACAGCTGATCCATCAGTACATCGTTCGTTAGCTATTGAGGCGAATAACTCGACCTGGGAGATTCTGGGAAAACCCGGAGACCAGATCTCGCTTGAAGAACTTGAAGAGATGACACGCCGAGCGTATGTCGCTGCTTACCATTGGCAACGCGCCGAGGGTTCGACACCCGCTAATTCTGCACGCGCAGAATGGTTGCTGTCGCGAGTCTGGGCAGTGCGCGGGGATGGAAACCAAGCGATGCTTTACGCCAAGCGGTGTATGGCTTTGTGCGAAGAATCATCTCTCAACGACTTTGACCTCGCGTATGCGTATGAAGCACTTGCCCGTGCCCATGCTTGTATCGGTCAAGCCCAGGAGGCCAGGCAATACAAGAACATTGCCGCACAAGTTTCAATCGCGGATGCCGAGGATCAAAACTTGTTCAATGGCGACCTAGCAGCAGGTCCTTGGTTCGGTTTCTCCTGACGGGAACTCAAAGAGTTGCCTAAACCAACAGCGGCGTGCCTCCCTTTGGTCATGCAACCCAACTGCGGGTGTTCGTGGACCCCGACTTGTTGCAGTACGACGAGGTGTGGGCTGCGGCAGGAACATGGAATGACAACTTCGGTGCTGCGCCAGCGGACATTGTTCGCGTTGCCGGCGGTGTAGTCACTGATCTCAAACGCGGGTAAGCATCTAAATCAACCACCGCTCGAGATCAGTTTCACCTATGTTGTGAGGTGTGTCAGACCGCATTACCCCAGACGACAAGAACTGGACTTGGGTTCTTGAAAGACGGTGCGAAGACTGTGGCTTCGATGCTTCATCATTCGACTCAAAACGAACCCCAGATGCTCTGCGTGATCAGGTTCTCCGGTGGACGGCTGTTCTTGAATGGGAAGAAGTGCGTACCAGACCTCATCTCGATGTATGGTCACCACTCGAATACGGCTGTCACATACGTGATGTGTTTCGAAAGTTTGATGAGCGATTGAAACTGATGCTTGAGTCCGTAGATCCCGCATTCGAAAATTGGGATCAGGACGCCACTGCAATCAAGGATCGTTACGACTTGCAGAGTCCTAAAACCGTCGTCGAGCAACTCGGTGAAGCTGGTATTTCACTCGCTAAACGTTTTGAGTCGGTGACCCTGGAGCAATGGACTCGCCGGGGGTTCCGCAGTGACGGCTCGGTGTTTACGGTTGACTCCATCGCCAAGTACTTGATGCATGATCCCGTGCATCACCTCTGGGATGTGGGTGCAGAGGTACCTCGGTATTGAGTCCAAGGTATGGGGTTGCCTAAACCAATAGCGGCGTGCCCCCGTTTGGTTACATCACTCAACTGCGTGTGTTCGTTGATCCGGACTTATTGCAGTACGACGAGGTGTGGGCTGCAGCTGGAACGTGGAACGACAACTTCGGTGCGAACCCGAATGACATCGTGCGTGTTAGTGGTGGCGTAGTCACCGACCTAAAGCGCACCTAACAAGTGGAGTAGCCTTCCGTTGTGACTGACAGAGCAGTTCTGATTCAACGAGCTGCTAAAAGTGCCCGTCAACTTCGGCGCTTAAATGTTGTAACGCTATGCGTGGCTGTCGTTGTGTATTTGGGGCTCGTGACAATTGCGTTATTCGAAGATGTTGCTCCGTTGATTTTCTTTAGTTCCTGCATCATGTTGGCCGAATTATTGGTGTTTCAGATTGTTCGAACTTTGAGCGATCATCTTGATCTGATGCGGTGACGTCGTCACCGACTTAAAGCAGAGTCAGCGCTGACTCTTGGTCATATCAAGAGACATGCGAGCAGGCAAGAAACGATATGCAAGTAGCGACCCGAGAATAGCGATGACGCCGACTGTTGTGCACGCGGCTTGAAATCCATCAAGAAATGCAGAACTCGCGACTTCACGAATTGTATTTGTCAGATTTGCGTCACCGACCTGCTCTGACACGGCGAACGCTGCACCAACTGATTCTTCGGCTGCAGACAATGCAGTTTCAGGCAAATTGAATGGTGTTAGTAACTCGACAATTTTTGGTCCGTATGTTGTTGCAAAAACGCTGCCGATAATTGCTACGCCAAGAGTGCCGCCAACTTCGCGACTTGTGTCGTTGATCGCAGAGCCAACACCTGCCATTTCGCGCGGCAACGAGCCCATGACCGACTCAGATGACGGGCTGGTGACGAGCGCAAGACCGCATGCCATTAAAACCATGCTGCTAACAATCGGACCAAAGTATGCAGAGTCAGCGTCTTGAGTGCCAACCCAAATGATTGCAATACCCATTAATAGAAGACCAATTGGCACGATGCGTTTTGGGCCGAAGCGAAGAGCAAGTCGTGCGGCGAGTGGCGAAGTGACGCCGGCGCCGAAAGCGAATGGAAGTGTGCGCAAACCAGATTCGAGTGGCGGGTAGCCGCGCACAAATTGAAAATACTGAGTTACTAAAAATGTGAAGCCAAAAAGCGAAAAGAATGCGATTGCAATTGAAGAAGTTGCCGCTGTCACTCGCATGTCGCGAAAAACCCGAACATCGAGCAGGGGGTGCTCGGTGTTAAGTTCGCGCCAAATAAATGCAGCGAGCAAAATAACCGTGCCGACGAAACCAGCGATAGTCGCAGTGCTTGACCAACCGCGGTGTGGCCCTTCGATAACTGTGTAGACAAGTAGCGAAACAAAAGCGATTGATAGTAGGAAGCCAGCGAAGTCGAGCCGCTCGGCGCTGGGGTCTTTTGATTCTGGAACGAAGCGCCATTGGAGAACTAAAGCGACAATGACTATTGGAATGTTGATGAGGAAGACTGATCCCCACCAAAAATATTTGAGCAGCAGGCCACCCGTCACGGGACCAAACGCAACTGCGGCGCCAGAAACTGCAGACCACACACCGATTGCTTTTGCGCGTTCAACTGGGTTGCGAAACACGTCGATGAGAATTGCCAACGTGCCCGGAAACACCAGCGCGGCGCCGATGCCCATTAGGCCGCGTGCGGTGATGAGTGCGCCTGTTGTGTCGGTAAAGGCTGCCCACGCGGAGAACAAACCGAAAAGCAACATGCCGATTTGCATCGTTAACTTGCGACCGAATCTGTCGGCGAGCCCGCCGCATGCGAGCAACAAGCCTGCGAAAACTAAAGCGTATGAATCGACGATCCATTGCAAGCCGCTCGTGGTGGCGCCGAGTTCGCGAGCCAGAGTTGGTATCGCCACATTGATGATTAGGTTGTCGACAACAACCAAAAAGACTGAGAGACAAAGGATTGTCAAAATCCACCAGCGCCGTGCGTGCACTTTGCTGTCGGGGTGAGTGAGTTCGGCGTTAGTTAGATTGCTGTTTGACATAGACACTGTCTAGTCGCAATACTTGATAGTGTCAAGTCGTGGCCCCAAGAGCAATGACGCAGACTCTTCGCGAAAAAGTACTTAAGGCTGCGGTTAAATACGTTGCCGAAAATGGCCCTGATGGTTTGTCGTTTCGGCAGATTGCCGCTGATGCTGGCGTAAGTCACCAAGCGCCGTATCACCACTTTGGCGACCGCAGTGCGATCTTCAACGAAATCGCCTTGGAGGGCTTCAAGAAATTTTCAGAGGCAATTAGTGGTCCGGCACGGGTTGACGAAGATAGAGAAATTTGCGTGCGACTCTGTGAGCGCTATGTTGACTTCGCAATCGCAAACAAAGGTCACTTTCGAGTTATGTTTCGCGCCGACTTGTGTCAGATCGGTGAATCACCAGAAACCCAAAAGGCCGCCGACGATGCGTTTGATACTTTGCTCGATGCCGTTAGTGAAATGGTTGGAGATTCTGCATCGATCGATCAAATTCGTGTTCAAGCGACAGCGATGTGGTCGTTGGCCCACGGGTTAGCGACTCTAATCATTGACGGGCCACTTGAAAAGAAGATTGGAAAAGTTAGTGACCGTCGCGCTTTGGTACGCAGTGTCGCTCAACGCGCTGCCGAGGGTTTTAGGCGAGGTTAAAAATATTTTTCTGACTTGAAGATTTGTCGATTCAGAGAAATCGGCGAACTTCGATGCGACGGTTGCATGCCTTTGAGGCTTCGGCGGCGAGTTCGTGTGCGAGCGCGTCGGTGGCGGCGTCAATGATCCAAAAACCTGACATGTATTCGTGTGTTTGATTTATCGGACCATCAGATATGAGGGCCGCATCGCCGCGATTATCGAAAACTTTCGCATCACGAGGCGCGACAAGGCCTGCTGCCATTAGTCGTTGGCCACTCGCACCGATTTTGTCGTTAAATGCGTCAATCGTGACTGCCTCTTCGCGAGTACCCGAATTTGTCTGGCTGTCAATTACGGCAAATAGATAACGCATCTGTCAAACCTTTCAGTCGCGACTCGATGATAGATGAATAATCACAAAGATTTAAACTTGCGGTGTGGCAATAAGCGAACCAATTATCTGTCTTTGGTATGACGAAGAAGCGGTCGAAGCAGCAAATTTTTATGTATCGCTTCTGCCAAACTCGAAAGTCACTAACACGTCTTATTATCGCGATCACCCGATTAAGCCGAAAGGCTCAGTTTTGACTGTTGAGTTTGAGTTAAATGGTCGTCAGTTTTTGGCGCTCAATGGAGGGCCGTTCTTCAAACACTCGGAAGCTGCGTCAATTCAGGTGCAATGCGATACACAAGAAGAAATAGATCGACTTTGGAGCGCAATCACGACAAACGGCGGAGAAGAAAGTATGTGCGGCTGGTGCAAAGATCGTTTCGGGGTGAGT
>Ga0255185_1000249_pt1 | contig 8514 bp, 6 predicted proteins | sample Miss_Cont_RepB_0_FD_183616 | JGI IMG/M metagenome (GOLD analysis project Ga0255185, IMG submission 183616) | Freshwater microbial communities from Mississippi River, Louisiana, United States - Miss_Cont_RepB_0h | ecosystem: Environmental > Aquatic > Freshwater > River | place: USA: Louisiana... | reverse complement strand
CATAGGGCGTTGCATTGCGTGCCAACCCTTCGTCTCCGAACTTCGTCGAAGAACCCGCATAGACCAGCTTGCAACGTCGTGCCCGCCAAAATTCCAACACCGCATGCGTGCCAACAATGTTTAGATCCCAGACGACTTCCGGCTCTTCCAAACTCTGCTCAACACGGGAGTACTCGCCTAGATGATAGATAAGATCGGGCACTTCTGGGATGAGAGCATCGATATCTTTGGTATGCCCTTCGCGATACTCTGCGCCTAGAACAACCGCATCGCGCTCTCCCGCGAAGAAGTTATCGAGCGCGATTACCCGATGTCCGTCCGCAAGGAGGCGTCGTATAAGATGGGCTCCCACAAACCCCGCTCCCCCCGTCACAACGACCAGTTTATTGCCCGCCATCAGTGAAGACTACACGGGTTACTCGATCTCCTCAATCTCCCACTCTGACTTTCTCAGACGCCCAACCGCATACGCGCCTAGAGCGCTAAGAAGGGTCACTGCTGCCGCACCGCCATACCATTGCCATCCCGGCCCGGATGCGTGTGCCGCGGCAGCAGCCTGCACTTCTCCCGTGCCTGTAGCGGCGTTTAGAACTTCTTCTTCGTGCGGTGGCACGATGTCGCGAACAGGTTCTTCCTCAACTTCTTGGACGCTACTGCGGATCGATGGCTTCGGTTTTTGTTTTGGTTTCGATTTTGGCGATGCGCTAACAGATTCTTGGAGAGACGGGTTCTTTTCACTGACAATCGGTGTCGCTACGGGCGCAGGCGCCACCACCGAAACAGTATTCGGGGCCGGGTCGCTCGTGTCCGCACTCTCAGACCCCTTGGTCGACGCGACTACTGGCTCAGGTGCTGCTTGTGGCGGATCAATCGTCTTTTCCTCCGCCTTTTTCGGTGGAGGAGCAGGAGGGTCGGATACAGTCTCAACCGGTTCACTCTTTTTAGCTTCGATGGCACCGCTTCCCGGCGAGGGTGTTCCGGTCACAAAAGAATTACCGCTGCGATGAAGTGACGATCCATCTCCTTGAGCACCAGCGTCACTAGTGTACGCAGCCGTATCACGATCACTCAACTCCTTACCACAACACCGCAACGCAAGCGATTCTCCTGTATTGTTGAGTGAAAAGGCACTATCAAAAAGTGTTCCCTGGTAATCCCAATCCGCCAGGAATTTGGTCGGATTATCCGCGATGATCGCATATCCCCCAGGAGGTAAAGTCTCAGCACCTTGAGAAAGCGAGAGACCATGATTCGTGTCATTCTCAAAAAGCTTCCAGTCGGAGAGATCAAGAGGCTCAGAGCCCGTATTTTTTATCTCGATCCATTCGCGACCAGAATCACCTCCTTCGAGGTCGTACATGATCTCCGTGATCTCGACATGCGCAGCAGAAACGACGGGTATGAGAGCAACTGCAATGATTGGAAGCCTACCGTACACTTTCATCCCCATAAATGACTCGCCGAAGCTCTTCCGCTGACACTTCGTCTGATCGCTGAGTATCCGCGTTCGACTTCTGGTCTCGCGGTTCACGCGCATTGTGTTCCGGCGCACCCTTCTCTTCCCGAGCCGACGAACGAGCCTCTGACTGCTTCTTTTCTGTTTCTTGGGGCCTTGCTTCCTCGCTTTTCTCGGGCGTCTTCTGTACGCGACGCGAGCGGAGAATATCGGCGGGCGACTGCTTCGGTCGATCATCTTGTGCGACCGCCGCTATCGCTTCTTTCAGCAAATCGCGCGGAGAATTCCCGCCTCCTTGTGGGCGCGCTTCCTTGTTCTCAGTTCGTGGTCGCGGTTCCGCCGATACTTGAGGCTCCGCATTCTTACGCTCAGGAACATCCCATTCCCTATCCCGGGACGCCTCTCGTACCGGCTGCGGCCGATCCAGTTGTGGACGATCGTCACGACGCGGCGGACTATCATCTCTTCTTGGGCGATCATCACGGCGCGGGGCACCGTCAAATCGGCGCTCACCTCCCTCTCTCCTTGCGTCTCCTCGCTCGTCTCTGTCGCGAGGGGGGCGCTGCTCACTATTAAAAGGGCGTGGTGGGCCGGAACGGGGACCACGATCGTCACCGCGGCGCTCCGGCGGCCGCCCTTCTACTTTCTGAGGAATCTGTGGCGCAAAGTCCTGTTGTCGCTTCACGATGAGATCTTCAAGCTCCTTTCGTGAGCGTGCGTAGTGCTCGCGCGAATAGCGGATGACATCGTCGCGATATGAAATGTTTGGTTTTTCGATAGGTGGTATCGTCTCTGCCGAAAATGGCGCAGACCCCACTCCGTCGATCATGAGAGTGAGATAAATCTGGCCAACACCGAGCATCACCAGATCTTCTGCCGTAAATGTCGGCTCGAAGACCGTTTTGAGCACTTCTGCATCAAAGGGCCCGACGCGGAACGCCATCAAGGTTCCCACGTTGCCGAAGACCGCATCGCGGACATTCTCTTCCATTTGCTCTATGTATTGGTTCGCGAGCGTCAGCGCGAGTTTGTACTTACGAGATTCTGAGAGAATATCGGCAAACGCTTCGTTCATCATCGACTGGAACTCATCGACATAGAAATAGCACCGAGGTAATTTCGCCATACGCGCTGCGGGCTCGTCGGCGCGCGACATCGCGGCAAGATAGATCTTCACCGTGAGCATCGAACCCAGAAGTGCTGCGTTCGATTCGCCCATGCGCCCTTTCGAAAGATTTACGATACATATCTTCCGTTCATCCATAATTTTGCGAATGTCGAAACTGGATGTCGGCTGCCCGACGATATTGCGCACCAGCGGATTCGCCACAAATTGACCAACCTTGTTCTGGATCGCCGGCGTCGCTTCTTGCGTATAGCGATCGGTGTATGTCGCAAATTCCTCTCGCCAGAACGTTCCCACAACGGGATCTTTGATGTTGTCGACCACCGCCTTTCGAAACACCTTATTCGAGAGCATCCTATTAACATCAAGCAGCGTAGAGCCAGGATACTCAAGGAGCGCGAGAAGAGTGTTCTGTAGAATGTATTCCATACGCGCACTCCACGCATCCACCCAGATACGCTTGAAAGCGCCCATGAGTCCGGAGACCACGAGGTGTCGCTTGTCGTAACCCACGTCTTCCATCACATTAAAACCAATCGGATATTCCACGTCGAAGGGAGCGAAGTAGAGCACGTCTTTAACCCGATCATGTGGGACAAAATCCAAGAGCTTCTCTGCGGTAGAGCCGTGAGGGTCGATAAAACAAATCCCTTCACCGTTCTGAATATCTTGGATCGCCATATTCTCGAGCAGCGTCGATTTACCCATACCGGTCTTTCCGATCACATAGACGTGTTTCCCGCGATCAATCGCGCGAATACCAAAGATATTGCGCTTGCCGCGCGTGTGAGTTGCACCAAAATAGGTGATGCGCTTTTCGTCATCCATCTGATCCGGGGGCATGCGAGCAGTATAATACGGGAACCGATTCTCTGAGCTTTCATCTGCACCGACACTGGACAGCAATAAATACCCTGAGTACTGTACCTGTGCCACATTGTCGGTGGCAACACGGAGGACACCCATGTCGAATAAGAAAGCTGCGAACGCGAATTCATCTTCGACCGGAAGAGGAGGCTATCAGCCCTTCGATAATGCGACGCGCACGTATCGCGTCGCCCGTACCAAGGAAGGACTACCTGCCGTCGGCACAACGTTCACCGCGGCGCCCTGGGGCGATTTCTATTGGATCGCGACAGGCCTTGCAAAGACAGTCACCGATTCGTCGGAGATCACGAATCTCCTTGATGGTGGCTTCATCGATCAAATCGCTGGGCCGAGAAAGGCGACTACGAAACCTGCCGAACAGCCTGCCGAGAAAGCGTGATCTTCACGCGGAAGCGGCGAGAGGCCGGACCAAAGGGTCCGGCCTATTCTTTTTTGAGCACCTGCCGAAGACTTGAGTACTTATTCGCTGGGTCCCAGAAATACCACGAGGTAAGGCCCGCATCTTCTGTTGCCTTTATCTGTGCTGCAATGTCGGCTGGAAGATAGTCTTTTCCATAATCGAAATCCTGGAGCCAAGGCCTCAGCTTCAGTTTGTCGTGAATTGGTTTTGTATACATCCCACTCGCAACTTGCCGGGTGCTCGTTGCGACAAAAGCTCCTGTGCTGTCGCGATGAGCCGGAATCACCTCTTCCGTCATCACCGGCTCACTTGTTAGTGTTTTGACTGGCGACTCCGTGGCACCTGCACGTCGAACAGCCTCCGCCATCGAGGTGTAGACAACTTTGTACGGATCATTGTTAGGATTTGAGAGTCCGGCGAACCCTTTGTTGTAGTGAGACGGATAGACCATGGGGGCAATATAGTCAAAATAAGGGAGAGCCCTCTCAAGTTGTTGCCCAATGCCGAGATCATCAGAGAGTACGGTCGTATATCCAAACAAATCTGCGCTCATCATGGGCTTCTGGCCGCCATGATGTGTTGCGTCGAAACCTTTCACTTCTCGATTAAGGTATGCAAAAAACTTCTCCAGTTCCCCTGCGCGATCACTCGATGGATACACGATGTCGTTCATCGGACCATCAGAAGGCCAGCGCACATAATCGTAGTTCAACTCATCGAAGCCGAGTTCGTAGCTCTCTCGACTAAGGGTCACGATGTAGCGCCAATGTGGTTCGGAATTGACCGCAATGAATGAAAGTCCCTTATGATCCTTCCAGGGCGTTCCCGGCCGTGCTTTTGACTGCACGGAACGTTCCGGATGCATTTTTGCCATGAACGGATCCTGGAAAACGGTGATTCGCCCGATGACATACACGCCCTTTGCGTGGAGCTCGGCAACCACTTCTTTCATATTCACCGCACCGCACTTTGCAGCATCCCACGCCGGCTTTAATTCCTCGCTCTCAGGAGGAAATGCGATGGTGCCGGAGTAATCCTTTATATCTATGATTACTGCATTGAGTTCAGTGTCGTCTATTAGCTTGATCAAGGAGTCGCGGAGCGACGGCGTACCTACCGCACACTGGGTCATATAAATAGCATACATGGGCTCCGGAGGAGCGATATGCGATACGAGCGGTTTTGTTGGAACAGGAGCCACATCCTCGGCGCGTTCAGAATTTTCGTTCGAGGCCGTTTGCGGGTTGCGCTCAAACATGACCGTCCCGCCGGGCTTAAGGGCAGTGTAGATATCTGACACAGCGTACGCTATCCTCACATGAACACCCAGGGCGTACCCGACCGCAGACAAAACAACAACCGCCCCCACGGCGATTAGCGGCGCCACAGAGCGCGATCGCCTTTCATTCATGGGAATGAGGAGCACTTTCTGCAAACGTCCTCGGGTGCTGCTCCGCCTTTCTGAATTTCTGATTAAGGCGCCGACGAACAACGATGCCGCACGCAACAATGAGAATTCCCAGGATCAGCAAGATATATGTATCCCACACCGTTGGAAAACCGAGAAACGGCAAGACGGCGACAAGAGCACCCAGGAACATGACTAACGCATCGAGGGACATTGGCGGAAGTATACCGCTTTCAAGGAATCCGGCCAACTAGAGCGAAAATCATATCCTGATATAATTTTTTGATGATAGAAACAGCGGAGGCGCTTACCCGTTTCGAGGAACTCGTACAAACGGTAGCAGCAGCGATTGACAAAGGCATCCGCGGAAGCGGAGATGCCCAAAAAATTGCCCAGGCTTGTGTTAAAACGATTGAGTATGAGTCAAGGCGCTCAGAAAACGCGAAATTAAGAAGTGCCGTAAAAACAACATCGTTCAAGGCAATTCAATTTGCCCTCGCCGCAATGTCGGCGATTCTAACGTCACCACAAGACCCAGTGCAACAGACTAAAAATCTTGCCGAGGCAATGAAGATAGCCCAATCCACTCGATTGACGCGGGCTGAAATAGAAATGTCAGAAATGACAAGAACATTCGAGGAAGCACGAAGTGGATTCCAGGCAGAGTTCCATAAGGGCATCGAGTCATTAACAACAGAACTTAGAGAAAAATATGGAGTGACCGTGACGGAGGGACCGGGTCAATGGCGAGCGTGGAGGATTTTTCTGGGAAACTTATTCGAACTTAGCCAGGCAGAACGGGTAAAAAATGTCGTGAGTTTGGCCCCCACGCCGAGCGCAGAAAAAGACTTTTGGCAGGACATCGCGAACATGACACTGCTGACTGACGATGAGGCACTTGATCTAGATGATCTTAAGAATCACAGGGCACCACTCAGTGCCGATGAACAACATGCTGCAGAACAAACGATGAATCAAATTCTGAGCACTAAAAGTTTTGAAGATTTAAAGCGCATTGTTGGCGATCGATACGGCGCAATGCACCTGGTTGAACTTGGCATTCTAAACTCCCAAACGCCACCAGAGCTACAGAATGCTGCCCTCGACGCGCTCAATGCACTCGGGAGAACCGATTTTCTCGATAAGTTTAAGCTCGCGTGAGCCTAAACTATGAGCGAGAACTCTCGAATCAATTAGCTTCCCTCATTTCGCGCGCAACACGAAGGAGATCTGCCTCCGGCACAATAAAGCGCGGATAACATCGCCCCTCAACAACCCGTTCAATGGGCTGATCAAAAATCCACTCAGTAGTAACGGGACAGTGTGATCCATCACGAAACAGGGCGTCCGCAAATAGTTCACTGCTCCAGCCATAAGGAACGAGCTCCCACTTCGAGATGAGCTCCCGCTCGGCTTTCGTTACCTGCCACATAGTCCCCCACACATCGCGCATATCATCACGCTGGAGCGTATATGAACGAAAAGAACTACCCCACGCGCGCGATAATATCGAGCGCGGAGAAAGAGGTGCCGGGGCCGAAAGTAGTACTGTATCAGGAATATCGTCGAGTGATTGAATCGCCAACGCATACCCCGGAAGAATACTTGCTTCTCCGTGCGGAGCCCGCCCGATGATCGCTTCGATCATATGCGGATGCGCATTGGCGCCAAATCCAAAATACGAAATTGTTTCCATGAATCAGCTTCGGTCACGACCTTTCGATGCATGAACTAGCTCAAAACCACCTTTACCATCACCTATCCTGTATGTCCCAGAATCATCCGGGACAAGGTAATGCGCAGGTGTTAACCGCGGATAATAGGGGGGAAGATCAAGTGCATGAAAGAATTCTCGAGGATTATCAAAACCTAACTTCAATTCGAGGAGTCGATTATTGTCCATATCCCGTAACAGGACCAGAATCGAGTACATACCGACCATCATGGCCCCGGCGACCATATTCATGAAAGCTCCCCCGTCCCGTATCGCGAGGACCGTGAAAACGACCAGGACACCGAGCACGATAAGCGTTATCCAATGTCCCGATGACAGATTTTCCTTCGCGGCGAGCAGTATCTCCTGTCGTGCGGACATGATCTTTTCTCTCATCGTCAGCACATGATCGTACAACTCTTTGCCTCCTTCTGAAACCTGCAGCGCATCGAGTGCGGCGCTCAAATTATCTACCTCTTTCTCGGTTCGGAGAATATGGTTCAGGGTGCCCGCCTCGAGTTGCGCGATCATATAGGCATCGACGGCGACACGTACGGCGGGTTCATTGCGGGGATCGATTTTCTTAGAATTCGCCACGATCGTGATAAGCGCCGCATTCTCTTCGGCGATGAGCGTCTGAAGTCTTAGGTAATTGGACATCGCATCCGCGATGAAAAACCCTGCAACGATAGCAAAGACTGCCGATGTTGCAGAGACGAGCGTATTGACATCGGTATTGAGAGAGAATTGAGGAATGAGGAATGCGGAAGTGAATAAAGCCGCCCCCACTCCGACTTCTTTCAGATAGAGACTGAGCATATGGTTCGGGTAGGCAATCAGTGAGCCCCCTGACTATATCACGATGACAACGAATTCTCCGCGCGCAGAACCGTCCGTTTCAAGCCGCGCCCAGAGTTCTTGAGGCGATCCTCGCAAAACCTCTTCATGCATCTTCGTGAGCTCGCGAAAGAGCATCACGTGCTTCCCCGGCGCAAAGGTGGAGAGTTCGCTTAACAACTTCTCTATTCGATGCGGCGATTCGTAGAGAACGACCGCACGCATCTCTTCGGCAATATTTTTGAGGGCAGTCTGCCTTCCTTTCTTGTGTGGTAGAAAACCGAGGAATATAAATTCACCGTCAGTAAGTCCCGCAATAGATAGTGCCGCGGTGAGCGCCGAGGGTCCCGGTATCGCCACGACATCGTGCCCCGCATCACGAACAGCGGCGACGAGTCGCGCGCCCGGATCAGAAATCCCGGGCGTACCTGCGTCAGAGACAAGCGCAATAGTATTCCCTTCCTCAAGTAGCGCGATAGCACGATCGGTTACCTTGCCTTCCTTCGCCTCATCACAGCGCACGAGCGGTTTAGAGATTTCGTACTTTGCGAGAAGTTTTGAGGTCACCCGTGTATCTTCGCAAAAAATCGCATCGACCTCCTTAAGCGTGCGCAGTGCGCGAAGGGTAATGTCTTCAAGATTTCCGATAGGTGTAGCAACAACGTAGAGCGTGCTCATACGGAAT
>Ga0255185_1000248_pt1 | contig 8567 bp, 8 predicted proteins | sample Miss_Cont_RepB_0_FD_183616 | JGI IMG/M metagenome (GOLD analysis project Ga0255185, IMG submission 183616) | Freshwater microbial communities from Mississippi River, Louisiana, United States - Miss_Cont_RepB_0h | ecosystem: Environmental > Aquatic > Freshwater > River | place: USA: Louisiana... | reverse complement strand
GAAGTGATGAGAAGTATTGAAGGACTGCTGCCATCTGCAAAATAGTTTTTATTCGATTTCTAATTGAGTCAGCAGTTGCCGCCACAAATGTTTCAGCACAATCACCGCCTTGAAGCCAGAACGCATTCCCGAGTGCAGCTTCGCCAATTCGCTTCTTTAAATTGTCACATTCACCAGCAAAAACTAAAGGTGGAAAGCTCTCCAACTCAGCAACGGCAGCTTTTACTGCAGCAGCATCTGGCCAGGTTGGTTGCTGGGCTGCCATAAGACCTGGGGTAAATATTGAGTTAGCGTTCATTAGGTAATGGTATGCAATCTTTAGTTAAGGATGTGGCCAATTAAGCCAGCATCAACTAACCGAAGAAGATCTCCGCTTCTTTGTATAGGGCAGGATCAACAGTCTTTAACTTCTCTGTCGCTGAGGCCAGTGGCACTCTTTCAATTTTGGTGCCATGTAGAGCAACCATCTTGCCCCAATCCCCATCATGAACAGCTGTGATGGCATGTAAACCAAATCTAGTTGCAAGAACTCGATCAAATGCGGTTGGGGTGCCGCCTCTTTGAATATGTCCTAATACCGAGGTACGGGCCTCTTTGCCAGTTTTTTCCTCTATCTGTTTAGCTAGCCACTCACCTATGCCAGATAACTTCACATGCCCAAAGGAATCCAAGGTTTTATCTTTAGTAATCAAATCTCCATCTTGTGGAATTGCACCCTCTGCAATAACAATAATTGGTGAATAACTTTGTTCAAATCTAGATTCCACCCACTTACATACCTGATCTAATGAGAACTTAACCTCTGGGATCAAAATACAAGATGCACCACCTGCTAATCCGGAGTGCAATGCAATCCAACCAGCATGTCTGCCCATCACTTCAACAATTAAAGCTCGGTGATGGGACTCTGCAGTGGTGTGTAATCGATCAATCGCCTCGACTGCGATATTTACTGCAGTATCAAATCCAAAGGTGTAATCGGTATTGTTTAAATCATTATCAATTGTCTTTGGAACACCGATGACTTTAACGCCAAGTGAATCAAGTTTGGTTGCAACTCCTAATGTGTCTTCGCCACCAATTGCAATCAAGGCATCCACATTCATTTTTGCTAAATTCTCTTTAATTTTCTCAACACCATTTTCAATTTTAAATGGGTTAGTTCGTGAGGAACCTAGAATCGTTCCACCTCTTGGCAATATTCCACGGGTAGCTGGAATATCTAATTTCATTGTTAAGCCTTCTAGTGGCCCACGCCAACCATCCTTAAATCCAATAAATTCATAGCCATACTCTTTAACACCCTTGCGCACAACAGCGCGAATTACAGCATTTAAGCCTGGGCAATCTCCGCCACCTGTTAAAACACCGATACGCATCTTGATAAAAACTCCAGCCTTGAAATAGTTATAAGAGTTGGTCAACGTTGACGGCTAAGTCTACTCTGCCGCAATGGGACTTAAACCCGAGATAACTGCCTACCTAGCAGAGCGTTCAGCAACTGGCTTGCCACAAGTCTGGCAAGCACCGCTTGCTGAGATAAGAGAAAACACCAAACTTCACATCGCATTAAAGCAACCATTACTACAGATATATTCGGTAGATCACCGAAGTATTAATGGGCCTACATCAAATCTTCCTATTCGGATTTATCGACCAAGTGAAGAAAATAACCTGCCGGCGTTGGTATTTTTTCATGGTGGTGGCTGGGTTCTAAACTTCTTAGATATTTACGAACCAGCCCTTCGAAAGATTGCCAAAAATGGAAACCTTGTAATAATTGCAGTTGAATATCAAAAGGCCCCTGAACATCCTTATCCAGCACCTCTTGATGATTGCTACGCAACTCTTAAATGGGTTATTGAAAATGGAGCAGAACTAGGCATAGATCTAGCCGCAGTTGGTGTCGGTGGCGATAGTGCTGGTGGCAATCTTGCATCATCAGTAGCCCTTAAAGCATTTAGCGAACAATTAATATCACTTGCTTTTCAACTTTTAATCTATCCATGTAACGACTACCAGATGAATTATCCATCTGCCACAAATTACTCACAAGGTTATGGCTTAACAACCCAAGCAATGAAATGGTTTTGGGATCAGTATTTATCAAAAGTTGAAGACCAGAAAGATCCATATGCTGTGCCAGCAAAAGCTAACTCCCTTCGGGGTGTTGCACCTGCGATCTTGATTGCTGCCGAATTTGATCCACTAACTGATGATGTTAAAAACTACTACCAAAAATTGATAAAGGATTCAGTTCCAGCGATATACAAGGAGTTTGCCGGCCAGATTCATGGCTTCTTTAATTTAAGTGGTGTGACAGAGGATGCTGAATTACTATACTCAGAGATTGCTAGGGAAATTAATGCAGTTCTTGGAAGGCATAAATAATTGACTAAGGTTGGTTGGAGCAGATTTGCCCTGGTGGGCTTTCTTTGGGGAACGCCATATCTTTTCATCAAAGTGGCAGTCGAGGAGATTTCTCCTTCTACAATAATTTTCTTTCGAGTCTTGATTGGTGCACTGGTTTTACTACCACTTGCTTTGTCCCAAAAGACAATCCGCATACCAAGAAAGTACTGGCATATTGTTCTTATCTATACCGTGGCAGAGTTAATTGGTCCTTGGTATTTAATCACTAATGCAGAACAAAAAATATCTTCAGGCTTAGCTGGACTCTTAGTTGCAACTGTTCCAATTTGGGCAGCAATTTTTGCCTCGTTGAATGGTGATCACACCGTCTGGCACAAATCCAGATTATTTGGATTATTGATCGGTTTTATCGGAGTCGTAGCGGTTGTTGGTATTGAATCGATAAGTGGACGTCAGGATATTAAGTCAATTGGCATGGTAATTCTGGCTGCAATAGGTTATGCCTACGCAGTAAATATGATCAACCGAAAAATACCAACAGTGCCTGGAATTGCCCTCAACGCTTGGGCGATGATTATTACTACTTTTTTCTACTTCCCATTTGCCATCACTCATTGGCCAGCTAAAACTCCTTCGATTGAGGCGATTGCATCAGTTGCCGCCCTTGGGGTTTTCTGCACCGCAATTGCCTTTATTTTATTCTTTAAGTTACTTGCTGAAGTTGGCCCACCAAGAGCCTCACTTATTACATACTTAAACACAGCAGTTGCAGTGCTGCTTGGTGTAATTTTATTGGGAGAGCCTTTAACACTTGGAATTATGCTTGGTTTGCCATTGGTCTTAATTGGTTCTTACTTTGCTAGTCGGAAAGTGCGTCTGTAAATCCTAATTTAGCTAATAATTTTGGATCTTTCTGCCACTCTTTTGACACTTTCACATGAATTTGTAAAAAAACCTGCATGCCAACAAGATTCTCAATAGATTTTCTAGCCAGACTACCAATAGCTTTTAACCTACTTCCTTGTGGTCCAATAATTATGCCCTTTTGACTATCGCGCTCTACATGCAATGTGGCACTAACATCAAATATCTTTCCATCATCTCGCTCACCCATCTCTTCAATAGTGACCATTACTGAGTGTGGCAACTCTTCATACAGCTCTTCAATTGCCGCTTCTCTAATCAAATCAGCAAACATCAACTCTTGTGCTTGATCAGTATTAATGTCGGTTGGATAAAGCGCAGGTGAATCTGGTAAATGATTTGAAAGCAATTCGAGTAAGAGTTCGGTTTGATCTAGATTCTTAGCTGACACTGGAATTATTTCAGCATCTTTCAAATTTAATCTGAGCGCAAACTCATTTACAGCCATCAATCTGATGGCTAAATCTGATTTTGAGATTTTATCTACTTTGGTAACAACTAAAAATACTTTCTGATTTCCTTTAATCTGCTTAGCAATGTACTCATCTCCAGCCCCTATTTCCTCATCCGCTGGCAAGCATAGAAGTACAGCATCATTTGATTGAATATTTTCGTTGACCATTGAATTAAGTCTGGTACCAAGTGCAGTTTTTGGTTTATGCATTCCGGGAGTATCGACCACAATCATTTGGTATTTTTCGCGATTTATTATTCCGCGAATTGGGTTTCTGGTGGTATTTGGATGGTGAGATGTAATAACAATTTTTGTTCCAACCAAAGCATTTACCAAGGTAGATTTTCCGGTATTTGGACGACCGACTATCGCCACAAAACCAGCTTTGAAGTTTTCCATTGCCCCTATTCTCTCACCTTTTGGCTATCGCAACTGCAAGGGTTTTATTACTTCTACAATTTCATCCAAACTAGTTGCAATATCTGCGATTCGTTCGGCAATAAGTCGGTGGCAGCCATCACTTAACTTTGAAGATATCGGTCCCGGGATCGCAAAAACTGGTCTAAATATCTCAGCAGCATCACGAGCAGTTCTTATCGAACCACTCACAAACTCTGCTTCAACTACAACAGTGGCTTTTGATAGCGCTGCAATTAAACGATTCCTATTTAAAAATCGAGCTGGCACAGTTCTAACACTTGGCATTACCTCTGAGATTAGTAAGCCATTTTCAGCAATTTGTGAAAACATCTGATGATTTTCAGGCGGGTAAAAGTTATTAATACCACCAGCTAAAACTGCCAGGGTTTTACCGCCCGCCATTAACGTTGCTTGATGTGCTGCTGTATCAATGCCATAAGCACCACCACTTATCACCACAATATCTTGTTTACTAGCATCAGAAGCTAATTGATTCGCAACACTTAAGCCATAATTTGTGGGCCTGCGACTTCCAACAATTGATATTGATTTACTAAGTTGAGTTAGTAACGCACGATCCCCTTTAATTACTAATCCAATTGGCGGAGCTGAAAGATCTTGACAAGAAACGGGCCAATCAAAATCCTCACTACTAATAAACTGAGCATTCGCAGCGATAATCTCAGATTTAAGATACTCAACATTTGCATTTAAAACTCTATTTCTGATCTGAGGGAAATCTGAAATCTTCAGATATGAAGAATCTTTTATTATTTTTTGGTAGGTGTTAACAGCTCCATTTCTTAAAACCTCCCCTTGCCAGAAAATATCAACTGGATCTACTGCAGAGAATAAGATTAATTTGGCTGTTTTTTCATCTAACATTTTGCAAATTTAGCAAAGTTCGATCACTGATTAAGGCTTTAAATCTATTTTGTGAATTGTTATTAATTAATAAAGGCTGCAATATTTGCAAATGATTTTCTGTGTATGGGGAGCACTCCATACTTCTTTATAGCTTCGGTATGTAGCGTTGTTATATACCCTTTGTGACTTGCCAAACCATAATTTGGATAGATTTTATCCAGATCAATCATTATTCGATCTCGATATACCTTTGCCAAGATTGAGGCAGCACTTATAGATATTGCTACTTGGTCACCTTTCCAAACAGAAAGATTTGGAGTGGTAAGCCCAGGAATTGCATACCCATCAGTTAATACATACTCCGGTGAAATTTTTAACCCATTTACTGCCCGACGCATACCCTCAATATTGCATTTATGTAGTCCGAGCTTATCGATTTCTTGTGGAGTGATTTCAATTATTGAGTAAGAAATAGAATTGTTAGTTACTACATCAAAGAGTTGTTCCCGCTTAGATTCGGTAAGTTCTTTTGAGTCTTTTACTTCACTAAGTGCAGGTGAAAGTGGATCTTTTAAAATTACTGCCGCAACAACTAAGGGGCCAGCACAAGGTCCTCGGCCGGCTTCATCAACGCCTGCTATGTTTTTAAGTCCAGCCTTAAGCAGGGTTTGCTCAATCATAAAACTAAGATTTAGCTTTGACTGGAATCTTTTTTAAATCTTCACCTTTTTCAAGTACTGCAATATTTCCAAATGGCCAGATTATGAACGTGGCTCGACCCACTACTTTACTTAGTGGCACCAATCCATTATTAGCGCTATCTGGTTGATATCTTGAATCAGTACTTGCAGATCTATGATCTCCCATTACCCAAATAAAGCCCGCCGGTACATCAACATTGAACTTAGTATCACTTGGCTTATCGCCGGCATATATATATGGCTCAGTAATTGCCACTCCATTTACTTGTACTTTTCCATCAGAATCGCAACAGGTTACGTTGTCGCCGCCAACACCAATTACTCGTTTGATTAAGTACTGTTTCGCCGGATCAGGTAATACACCAACAGCGATCAAACCAGTTTTAATCATTGCAATTGGCTTTGGGTCGCTAGATTCTGATACCTGACCTAACCACTTATCAGGATCGCCAAATACCACCACTTCGCCTCGTTTGATTTCGCTAAACAGGGCTCCGAATTTATTAACCGCAATCCGGTCACCTACTTGAAGTGTGTTTTCCATTGATCCGGAAGGAATATAGAAAAAATGCAACAAAAAGGTTTTGACCAGAATTGAAACAATTAAGGCAGAAACAACAATGACAGGTAGTTCGCGAAGGAACGAACCCTTCTTAGGCATTAGTTTTTCTTTGCTTAAGCTTGTGGAGTTTCTTCAGCAACCGCTTCGGCAATAACTTCTGCTGGTGCTTCGGCAACTGGCGCTACTACTTCAACCACTTCTGTAGCAGGTGCATCTTGTGAAGTTGGCGCCTCTTGTGCAACAGGTGCCTCTTCAACTACTGGAGCAGCCTTTGCTGCCAATTTCTCTGCAGCTTTCTTCTTTAAGGTTGTTGCGCCATCTGCTGGCTCATTCATTGCCTCTTTTACAGCTGCTTCATAAGCAACTCGCTTATCAATTTTTACTGGTTGTGGTTTAAGTGATCCTTCACTACCTGGTAAGCCATGAGCCTTTTGGTAATCACCAGTAATTTTAAGAAGTGCAGTTACCGCTTCAGTTGGCTGTGCACCAACGCCTAACCAATATTGAACCCGCTCTGAGTTAACTTCAATTAGAGATGGCTCAGCCGCTGGTGAGTAGCGGCCAATCTCTTCAATTGCTTTTGAATTTCTAGCTGAACGAGAATCTGCAATCACAATACGAAAATGTGGTGTGCGGATCTTTCCAAGACGCATTAACTTAATCTTTACTGACACAAAACTCCCTATAGAAAATTATTCGGCTTTTTCTTTCGTAAACAGCGGGGGCGTTTACATCCAGAGCTAACCTTGCGGATAAATATTGCTATGGGTTAGAGGGTCCCGTTAGCAGAAGGCTAATCTTGCCAGCAGGATGGGATAAACCCAAATTGGCCTAAATACCCTCTTCTAGCGCCCGCTTAGCGGGATTTCCAGATCGTGATTTCTTCTTTGGGATGTTGTTTGATTGTTGTGGCTTTGGCATCGACCCAATATTTGGTAATCCAGCTGGCATGTTGCCACCACGCATTTGCTTCATCATTTTTTGGGCTTGAGAAAATCGCTCAACCAAGGAGTTAATCTCGGAGACCGCTCGACCACTGCCGCGTGCTATTCGTGATCTTCTAGAACCATTTAAAACCTTTGGATCATTTCGCTCCAGTGGAGTCATTGATTGAATTATTGCTCTAGTCCTAACCAATTCTGACTCATCAAAGTTTTCAATCTGCTTCTTCATGCCAGCTGATCCTGGTAGCAAACCCATTAACTTGCTCATGCTGCCCATATTTTTCATTGCTTCCAACTGAGAAAGGAAGTCCTCGAATGTAAAATCTTCACCCTTAACAAATTTATCCTCTAGTTTTTTGGAAGTTTCTTCCGGCATCGCCCGCTTGGCTTGCTCAGCTAAAGAAGCAACATCTCCCATTCCCAAAATTCTCGAAGCCATTCGATCTGGATAAAAGAGATCAAAATCTGCAATTTTTTCGCCGGTGGATGCAAAAATAATTGGCTTTCCGGTAATTTCAACAATTGACAGAGCTGCGCCACCTCTAGCATCACCATCTAATTTGGTTAAGACCACTGCATCAAAGCCGACGCCATCGGCAAATGCTTTCGCCGTCACTGCTGCGTCTTGTCCAGTCATGGCATCAATTACAAAGAAAATTTCATCTGGTGTAACAGCATCTCGAATATTTGTGATCTGATTCATCAATTCTTGATCAACACCAGTTCTTCCAGCTGTATCAATAATTACAAAATTATGTAACTTTTCTTTTGCAAACTTGACTCCTGCTTTTGCAACTGAGATGGGATCGCCAACACCGTTGCCAGGCTCAGGTGCAAAGACTGGAATTTTGGTTGATTCACCTAATACTTGAAGTTGATTAACCGCGTTAGGCCTTTGTAAATCTGCCGCGACTAATACAGGTGTGTTGCCTTGTAACTTTAAGTAGTTGGCTAGTTTGCCAGCAAGTGAAGTTTTGCCCGCGCCTTGCAAACCTGTTAACAAAATTATGGTTGGTGCAACTTTTGCATACTTAAGCCTGCGTTCTGATCCACCTAATATTTGAGTTAACTGCAGGTTGACAATTTCAAAGATTTTTTGGGATGGATTAGTGCTTTTATTTATTAATTCTGTTTGATTGTTAAATTCCTCAAGAACCTGTTTTGAGAATCTATCAGCAACTACAAGTGCGACATCTGAGTCAAGAAGGGCATTTTTTATATCTGATGAAAATTGAACTAACTGCGCCTGCGAAACTTTGCCGCGCAGGCCAGAAAATAATGATGTAAATCTCTGGCCTAGCGCTTCAAACATGGAAGCATCT
>Ga0255185_1000242_pt1 | contig 8725 bp, 8 predicted proteins | sample Miss_Cont_RepB_0_FD_183616 | JGI IMG/M metagenome (GOLD analysis project Ga0255185, IMG submission 183616) | Freshwater microbial communities from Mississippi River, Louisiana, United States - Miss_Cont_RepB_0h | ecosystem: Environmental > Aquatic > Freshwater > River | place: USA: Louisiana... | reverse complement strand
TTAAAAATTCAACCGAAAAATTGGGACGGAAATTCTAAGACTTGGTCATCTACTATTAAAAGTATTTCAGGAGGAAAAAATATGTGGGATGTAGAAGATTTTGATCCCAACCAATGGGAAATGTCAGAATCAAGAAATAAAAAATCCTTGGTTTATGCTCTATATGAATCATTTGGTGAAGAAATCGAAGATGAAAATTTATCAAGTGATAATCTAGATGATATTCTAAAATTACTTATTCAAAACATTGCTGATGGGAACTTAGTAATTGACGAATAAGGTTTTATAAAATAGAATTTAGAATTCTTCACATGTATAATTACTCTCATAATATATTCGACTATTATGAGGGTTTTTTATGGGCTCAATATTTTCACATTGTCGTACGAATACAGATAAATAGAAGTCGACACAAAGAGAAAATAGACTGGTCCCTTAAAGTTGAATATTGACTTAATAGCTTAAATAAAAATAAAAAGGTGTGTTTATGAATATATTTTGGACTTTAATTTCATTGGTGTGTTGTGGAACAGACGTTTCAATTATGAAGACCTATGATAAAGAACCAGATACGTCTATAGAAAATAAAGACACTTCTCACATTAATATAGACACGAGTAATTCTGAACCTTCACAAGAGACACAACAGCCTTCTTCAGAACCATCATCAGAAATGACTGATTTGACAATTGGTTTTGCAGAAATGTCACTGACGCAAATAGCTTGTCCTGCATGTATGGGCGTATCATCGGAATTTGATATATATGGATCTTTAAAATTACATCAGCCAACATCTGGCGGGTATACGGATGGATTAACACCAGTAGGCACATGTGTAACACAACAATATGGTGTATCTGTTGCTTCTCAGCCTCTAAATATCTCTGGCAACGTAAATTTCAATTCGATCCCTTTATATCCGGTAGGACAAAGTGAATGGAGATTTCAAAATATTCCAGAATATCAATATCCAAGAAGTCAATCGATAACAATAACAACACAAAGTGGAACTATTTCAAATGCTTTTACTTCTCTTAGAGGATTTGATGATATTCAACCTTGGGAACTTCGATATGTTGATCCTTCTTATGCATTTGCAGCAGTTGTTTCGAAACAAGGCACAACATTTTCTTGGCAACCGGTGATATCAGGAGCACAATTTGAAGTATTAATAGCTATATATTCTCCGGATGGATCTCAATTATTAGGGATGGTATCTTGTATGCAATATGATCAAGGATGGATGACAGTACCTGGGAATTATTTTCAACAATATCCATATTGGTCTTTAGCAGCTATCTATTTATCTAGACACAAAATTGAAAGAAATCCTGCGCCTGAATTCAATGGCTGGCTTGAATCTCATCAAACTTGGACAGTTTTAGGTACAGGCCATATAGAATAAAAATAGGAAATAAAATTCTAGATTATTCCAGTTGTATAATTACTCTCATAATAGTTGAATACATCATGGGGGGTTTTTATGGGTTCAGTATTTTCACATCATCGAACGAATGCAGATAGATCAGCTAAAGACAGAAGTCGACACAAAGAGAAAATAGATAAGGCCCTAAAAGACGGAATTCATGATATTGTGGCTGATGAATCAATTATTGGTCAAGATGGCAAGAAAAAGATTCGTATTCCTGTGAAAGGAATTAAAGAATATCGCTTCGTCTATGGTTCGAATGGACAACAACAGGCAGGATCTGCAGGTGAATCCGATGTACAAAGAGGTCAGAAAATCGGTAAGAAACAGCAAGAGGGGCAAGCTAGTCAACCAAATAAACCTGGAGACAAAGCTGGTGAAGAATATTATGACGTAGAAGTAACTCTTGAAGAACTAGCGGAATATTTGTTTAGAGACTTAGAGTTGCCAGACCTTGACCAAAAGCACATGAAAGAAATCATGTTTCAAAAATTCAAACGAAAGGGCTATCGACCTCAAGGAATTAGACCGAGACTCTCTAAGAAAGAATCAGCTAAGCAGAGAATCAAGAGAAAGAAAGCAGCTGAAAAACAAGGGACTATTAAAATTGATCCAGAGACAGGTGAAGAATCATTTCCTTTTATAGAACAAGATTTGAGATATAAGCACATTGCAATTACGGAAGAGTATGCTTCAAACGCATGCATCTTCTTCATTATGGACGTCTCAGGATCGATGACAACAAACAAAAAGTACCTTGCAAGAAGTTTCTTCTTCTTGCTCTACCATTTCATACGTTCTCAATATGAGAAGACAGAAATCGTATTTGTCGCGCACGATACGCAACCCTATGAAGTCGATGAAGAGAAATTCTTTGGTCGTGGCACAGGTGGTGGCACAATGGTGTCTCCTACAATTGAGTATGTAATAGACCAAGCAAACAAGAGATATAACAAGGCTTCTTGGAATCTTTATGCTTTCCACTGTTCAGATGGAGACAATTGGGCTTCAGATATGGACAAGACTTGTAAACTTAATGAAACTCTAAAGCAAATGTGTCAATTTTATGGATATTGTGAAATTACTCCAGTAGATGAGATTCGTTGGGCAGGTTCTACTCCTCTATCACAAGCATATAAACACTTAGAAGATAAAAAATTCAAAGTAGGCCACATTCATCAGAAGACTGATGTTTGGAAATGTTTTAAGTCTTTCTTTGGAAAACAACTATCGTTGGAAAAATAAGGAGCCATAATGTCAAAATGTACATTAGAAGATTTGCAAAAATGGGATGATCAAATTGTAGAATTAGGAAAACAAAGACAACTTGACTGGTACGAGATAGCTTACGAGACTTGTGACTACCATGAAATGTTAGGCGCTATGGCCTATCATGGCATGCCTACACACTATAATCACTGGAGTTACGGAAAATCATTCGAACAACAACACACCCATTATCAATTAGGAATGTCAGGCCTTCCATACGAATTAATTATCAATAGTGACCCATGTATTGCATATCTCATGTTAGAAAATCCGATGTATTTGCAAATTCTTATCATGGCTCACTGTGTTGGGCACTCTGATTTCTTTAAGATGAATCGAACGTTTGCTCACACTAGAGCGGATACTGTTGTACCTAGGATGAGACATGCTAAGAAGAGAATTAATTCTTATATTGAAAACCCTCACATTGGGATCGAAAAAGTAGAGTCTTTAATTGATGCATGTCATGCAATTTCGTATCAGGTTCCGCGATACCCTATGGATATACCTAGTTTGCGAGAGAATTACGAAATTTTTCGGAAAGAAAATGTGCAAACTCTGAAAAAGAATAGATTGGAACTCCAAGATTTGCCATATCAACCAGAGTATGACATCTTAGGATTTTGTGCAGAGTTTGGACAAGACTTAGAAGAGTGGGAAAGAGATGTTATTCAGATTTGTAGAGATGAAGCTTACTACTTTATGCCACAAATTCGTACAAAAATTATGAACGAAGGATGGGCCTGTCTACAACACTATGATATAGTTCATCAATTAGATCTTCCACAAGAATATCACATTCCATTTATTAAATCTCATAATCAAGTGGTGAGACCTCATGCTGGAAGAATTAATCCATATCATTTAGGTTTTCATTTATTCCAAAAGATTGTCGAGAGATATGGTTACGAAGAAGCACTATTAGCACGTGAAGTCCACAACGATGAATCATTTTTGAGACAATACCTTACAAGAGAGGACTGTGAAGAGTTAAATTTGTTCTCGTATTCCTCAGAAGGTGGTGGTCAATATGTCGTTGACGACGTGTCTGATGAGCAAGGATGGGAAAATGTGAAGAAAACATTGATTAACCAAGTCGGTGCAAATTCAATTCCGACTATCTATGTAGAATCAGTTGAAAGAAATGGAACTATGACATTGCATCACGAATTCGATGGAAGAGAACTTGAGTTGAACTATGCAAGAAAAGTAGTCGAACATGTAGAGAGAATTTGGGGCGCTCCTGTAGCATTAATGACAATGATTGATGGAGCACCATACGAATTGTGATAAATTTCACACAGTTATGTTATAATTATTACGTATGACCGAACAATAACCTGGAAGGAGAAACCATGAGTAAATTCAAAGACCTGTTCCAAGCCCATAGAGAGATCAAAAAAGACGAAAAGTTTGAAGGCACTCTTTTGGAATATATGGAACTTGTAGAAAAAGATCCCACTATTGCAAAGCCTGCACACAAAAGACTCTATGATGCAATCATGAAGCACGGCGCTTCCGTGATGGATGGAGAAGATCCACGTAAAAAGTCAATTTTTAATGATGATAATATTAAAGTCTATGACTATTTCAAAGATAAATTCTTTGGAACAGAACGAGTAATTGAAAAATTGATGCACTTTCTGCATTCTGCCGCGATGCGTGGTGAAGAATCAAGACAAGTATTACTGTTCATGGGTCCTGTAGGTGCTGGTAAATCTGCATTAACTGAACACATTAAGGCTGCATTGGATGGAGAAGTATTCTATCATTTGAAAGATGACCCTCAAAGAGGAGAGCCTTTGCAATTGGTACCTCGTGGCCTTCGAGCAGAGATTGAAAAAGAACTCGGTGTAAAAATTGAAGGCGATTTGTCTCCAGTAGCTCGTTACAACTTGTTGCAAGAATACAAAGGAAAATACGAAGACTACAAAGTTGTTTCTTCTACTTTCTCTCAACGCGGCCGCAGAGGTATTGCTTCTGTTCCTCCAATGGATGCTAACTCTCAAGATGTTTCTGTTCTTATTGGTTCTGAAGACATTTCGAAATTAGATAAATATTCAGAAGACGATCCAAGGGTATTGAATCTCACTGGTGCTTTCAACGTAGGTAATCGAGGTATTGTAGAATTGATTGAGGTATTCAAAAATGAAATTGAATTCCTTCACACAATTATTACTGCGACACAAGAAAAACGAGTACCTTCTCCAGGAAAGCACGATATGTTGTACTTTGACGGTGTTATTCTTGCTCACTGTAATGAATCAGAATGGAATCGCTTTAAATCTGAACATACTAATGAAGCTATTCTTGACCGTGTTGTAAAAATTAATGTTCCTTACTGTTTGGAATTGGATCAAGAACAAAAGATCTATAAGAAAATTCTTAAAGGGTCAGATTTCACAGCTCATATTGCTCCTCACTCAATTGAAGTAGCTTCTATGTTCTCCGTAATGTCTCGTTTGAAAAAATCTGCAAAATGTGACTTGTTGACAAAGATGAAAATCTACAATGGTGAAGAAGTTATTGAAAGCGGTCGAGTAAAAAATATTGATATTAACGACCTTCGATCTGAACATCGTGAAGAGGGAATGACTGGTATTTCTACTCGATTCATTATGAAATCGATTGACCATGCATTGGTGAACTCCGAGAATGGTGTTGTGACTCCAATCGGCGTTATGAAATCAATTACTAAAATGGTATCCGAACAAATCGTTGATGAAGAATTTAGAGCTCACTGTTTGAGTTTGATTCAAAACACTGTTCGTGAAGAATACTTGAAGATTTTGGAAACCGAAATTGCAAAAGCTTTCATCACCGCATATGAAGAACAAGCGCAAAGTCTATTTGATACCTACTTGGATAACGCTGAAGCTTATACTACCAAACAAAGAATGAAAGATCGTGTGACAAAAGAAGAGCGTGAACCAGATGAAAAGTTCATGAAATCTATCGAAGAATTGATTGGTATCACCGGTTCTTCTCGACAAGGTTTTAGATCTGACGTTACTGCTTATATGTTTGCTAAGATTCGTAGAGGTGGAAAAGTTGATTATACTTCTTACGAGCCTTTGAAAGAAGCGATTGAGTCTTACTTAATTAATTCTGTGAAAGACATGGCACGTATCGTAACTAAATCTCGTTCTCGTGATGATGAACAAAAAGCAAAATATTCAGATATGGTACAAACACTTATGGACCAATACGGCTATAACGAAGTGAGTGCTGAAGAAATTTTGACTTACGCTGCTAATAACTTATGGCGTGATAGCTAATATATCATTAGAGAATCCATGGAACGACTAAGAGAAATAATCCGAAGAATGATAAAAGAATCATTGATACAAGAAGCTTTGAGATTTAATGAGCTCGAGGATACGTTGCTATTGAAGTCCAAAGTGGACCAAATGGTGTATTATCTTCTGTTAGATTCTAGATGCACACAGGTGATTGATAGACTCTTTGAGAAACTTAAAGAAGTGCCTGATGGAGACAAGACGGATCAAATTGTTAGTAATATCATGTCTGATCATCGTTACCTAGTCCTTGGAATGGTTGCAGTTAGAGACGTAAGAGGCCCTCTTGGGTCAACAGAAATTAATCTCTTTGCTGCAACCGAAGGATGGGGACCTACCTTGCATGATATCGTGATGGGAGAGTCAGACGGTATAGTTGCAGATAGAAGATCTGTGACGCAAGATGCTTATGATGTTTACAAATTCTATCATGATAATCGTCAAGATGTTCAGAAAATTCCTTTAGATTCAATCCACCATAAGTGGACACCTGACCCTGATGATGATACAGAGTGGGGTGGTGGAGCAATGTTCTCCGATGGTTCTTTTCAAAACGTAGATGATAAGTCTATCACACAACAGAAGTTCAACAGTGATCCTCTGAATTGGGTTTATAGTAGGGAACCAGTACTACAAGCACAAAAGGCATATAACAATGCACACACATTACTGGTTGTTTTTGAAAAATGGAATGGAAAAAGAAGCAAACCTGTTTTAGACTATTTTACAAAAAAACTAGCTCTAAAATATTTTGGATCAAAATATTAAATATATAGAGGCGATAATGTTTGATGAAAAAATACAAGGTAAACACTTGATGCTAGATATCATTGTTCAGAGTGGTGAGAATTTAACTAATCCAGAAAAGGGCCAAAAGTTCTTAGAAGATATAGTCGAAACAATTGGAATGACAATGGTGTTACCACCAATCACCGTTAAATTCCCACATGCTATTTCTGAAATGAAAAGAACTCTAACTACTCTTAGAAATGAAGGCCTAGGAGACAGTAAGGCGGCTACTGAATTAGCCATCGATTTAGAAAAAAGAAAAAAGCAAGAGTATGGTTATTCTTCTTTTGTGATGATTGCAGAATCTCACTTGTCTATGCATACATTTCCGGAATTGGGATATTTTTCATTCGATTGCTATTCTTGTAAAGACTTTGATTCAAGTTTAGTAGTCTCTATTCTGCATAAGAATTTCTCTATTCGAAAAATGATTAGAAAAGAGACCGAAAGGGTGCTTCCTGAATGAGTTTGATTTTTTCAGACCTCTTGTATTGTTTGATTTGATACTCTCTCTTCGAAGCTGTGCTTCGATTTTCAGAAGGTTCAGAATACACTAGTTTAACAGGTCTCCTGGTCTTCGTATATTTTGCACCTCCAGTGATCTCACCATTATGTTGGCGAAGCCTCTTCTCTAAATTCGTAGTTATACCGGTATAAAGAGAAGAGTCAGCACATTCGACTATATAAACGTAATATGTCGACATCATGGTACAGGCTTTGCAGATTTATAATTTGGAATAGGAGTCTTTTCCGTAAGTGAGAATTTATTTGGAAACTTTCTCAATCTACCAGCAAGGTCTCTAGCTGAATTCTCATTCGGAGCGATTTTAGTGTAGACGAATTCCATAGGATGAGACAATCGACCGTGTAAGAATTTAGGAAGATTCTTATAGTCTTTGGACTTCACCGCAGTAATGAGTTCTTCAACTGTGGAATAACGATCACTATAGTGCTCTTGATTATTGATTCGCAAACAATATACGAAAGTGCCTCTCGGTTGATATTCCCAATTTTCTGGAAGTCCTCTGTCATCAGAACTAGAAGGCACAAGAGACTGTCCGATTTTCTTTCCTATTTTCTCTCCAGCATCGAAGAAAAATCCATATACCTTATATATCAAATAGAAGCCTATAGCAATCATAGCAATGGCGATAACAGCTAATTGTGCTAAAAATATTAATAATTCAAAAACCATATTATTCTCCAAAAAGTACTTTAATGACAACGAGTATTATGACAATAGGCACAACGATTTGAAGTACACAATATACGAAATACAAGAAAGCCAAAAACATTGTGATTAGTAAAAATTCCATATTATCTCCAATTAATTTTCACGTGTTTGATGTTGATTTACAAGGCCAATGTAACCTTTTGAAGACGAATTTTGATCAATCTTGCAATTTTATTTGTACAAGTTGTTGTAATCAGTGTATTATAATTTCGCCGCCACGAGTTGAGTGATTGTGTATGTTAAGTGAGGGAAAAGATGTGTTTACTGGAGAGACTTGTACTTTAATTACTAGTACTATATAATTCTATAGAATAGTAATTAATAGAGGATTATATGATTCACAGAACATGGCACCGTAACTCTCATTCACTCTCTTTCCAAAATTGGTATTCGGATCTTCTAGACACTTATAAGAGAGAAAGACCTTTCCTCAAGGGTAATAAACTCCATATTGCTAATATCCTAGGAATTCAAAAATATATATTGTCTCAAGATCTTCCTAATGAAGATCAGTCTCTCCGGAACTTAGTGATAGACGCAATGATGTCATGTTCTCAAAGCATTCCAGGATCTGAAATATGGCTTCCTTATACTTTATCCGATGATCTTATCATTTGGGACCATAAGTATACTTCCTCGTCCAATATTGTCGATCTGGTATCGAAGTATGCATCTACTCCAGAAATAGAAGAGTTGTTTCGAAAG
>Ga0255185_1000241_pt1 | contig 8736 bp, 10 predicted proteins | sample Miss_Cont_RepB_0_FD_183616 | JGI IMG/M metagenome (GOLD analysis project Ga0255185, IMG submission 183616) | Freshwater microbial communities from Mississippi River, Louisiana, United States - Miss_Cont_RepB_0h | ecosystem: Environmental > Aquatic > Freshwater > River | place: USA: Louisiana... | reverse complement strand
CTCCCTGACCGCGACCCGGGAGCTGGTGGTTCCCACCGTCCAGAAGCCTTACATCATCCGGAATAACACTACTGGCGGCCAGAGTATTACGGTCAAGACCTCCGCCGGAACCGGGGTGACGGTGCCTACCGGCAAGTACGCGTTTGTATACGCTAACGGCACGGACGTGGTCTCAGCGATTGATCATATCCCCTCCCTGACTCTGGCTACTGCGCTGGCGGCGACTTCCGGGGGTACTGGCCAGTCCAGCTACGCTGTTGGCGACCTTCTCTACGCCTCGACGACCACGGCCCTGTCCAAGCTGGCGGATGTGGCTACGGGCAATGCGCTGCTCTCCGGCGGTGTTTCCACTGCTCCTGCTTGGGGCAAAGTCGGCCTGACAACTCACGTCTCGGGCACCCTGCCGGTAGCTAACGGCGGCACTGGCACCACCTCAACCACATTTGTTAATGCGGCCACTAATGTAACCGGAACATTACCTGTTGCAAACGGCGGTACTGGTGCGGCAACTCTTACCGCGAATAATGTCCTTCTGGGCAACGGCACTTCTGCGGTTCAGGCGGTAGCTCCCAGCACCAGCGGTAATGTGTTGGTATCTAACGGCACAACTTGGACTTCTTCGGCGCTAACTGCAACGCAAGTATCAGATGCGTACGCGGGTATTACTGCTGGTGGGGTTGGAACACAGGCTATGGCAAGACTTTATAACACAACATCTACCTATGAATTTGGTTCAACAATTTCCGGGGCCAATTTAAGACCCTGCACGGATAGTGGGGATGTGGGGCTTAGCCCATCTACTCTTAGTGGCACTTGGCGTTGTTTAGGCCGCGCCGTTTACGACAGTAAAAATGACCCTCGAGAAATAACTATTTGGCTCAGAATCTCATAAGGAAATATTTATGATTATTGTTATTGAATCAGTTTCAAATCCGGTTTATTGCAACGGAGAAGGAACGGCAATAAACTGCACAGTAAAATTTCAGCATTTACCGGAGCCGGTGGAATTTACTGCGACTTCTTATGATATAGAAGCGCATGGAGTTCAGTTATACAACAGTCTAATTGCCGGTGAATTTGGTTCTATTGCACCGTATGTTCCGCCAACAATACCTGTTGTTGAAGTTGGTGCGTAATGGCACAACCAAACTCAAAAATTAGCCTTGTTTCTAACGTCTGGATAAAGCAGATGGTTTTTGAAAACATTGGCGATATAAGCGAAGGCCACAAACATTTATTTGACCACCAGACTTTACTCGCACATGGTGAAGTTGAGGTTACGGTTAATGGAAAAAGCCAAGTTTTTGAAGCCCCAACAATTATCTATATCAGGGCCGGACAGGTTCATGAAATAAAAGCCACAAAAGCTGGAACAGTTTGTTATTGCATTCATCCTATTCGTGATGGCGAAAGAATAGAAGATATTATTGATCCGGCAGATGTTCCTGTCGGTTCTAGTATCCAGCAAGGGTTAGTTGAAGGCGTAAAAGCCAAGGAATATTTTAAATATCCGCACGAATTGATTTAAGGAACCCATCATGGCCGAAAAATGGATTCAGAAAGCAATCAAGAAACCCGGTGCTTTGCGTAGCGCCCTTGGTGCCAAACCCGGCAAACCGATCCCTGCCGGAAAACTCGCTAAGGCTGCTAAAGCTCCGGGTAAGATGGGACAACGTGCTCGCCTAGCCCAGACGTTGAAGGGGTTGAAGAAGTGAGCGAACAAATCATTCAGCCGGAATCTGCCAAGGAAGTTGCCGGTAAGACTATCGGTAAGCAAGGGCTGTTTTATATTACATTGATTGTCTGCGTAGGTGTTGGTGCTTCTATTGTGCTGGAAGAATCCAAGATGGCTGCGGTGATGGGGCTGCTTGGTGCTAGTCTGACCGCTTTGATATCCATGATGAACGGCATTGCCGGTGCTACTCCTAAGCAGGAGAAGCCGGAATTTGAAGTGATGAAGCAACTGATTGAACGTCTTGACCGCATGGCTGACCGCGACCCCATGTCTGTATCTGTGGAAAGCGATAAGGTCGTAGTCAAGAAGGGTGACAGCGAAGTTCACACTGCGAGGTAAACATGATCCCGATTCCCGCACTTTTATCCGTTGGCGCAAAGCTGATCGACAAGTTCTTCCCTGACGCACAGGCTGCGGAACAGGCCAAGCTGAAGCTGCTGGAGATGCAGCAAAACGGTGAACTGGCGCAGTTGAACGCCGATGTAACCGAGCAGCACGAACTGACAGAACGGCTCAAGGCAGACATGAACAGCGATAGCTGGCTGTCCAAGAACATTCGCCCCATGACGCTGGTCTTCATTTTGGTGACATACACGGTATTTGGCCTGATGTCTGCGTGGGATATTGACGTAAATAACAACTACGTCGAACTGCTGGGTCAGTGGGGGATGCTGATTATGTCCTTCTATTTCGGAGGCAGGACGCTTGAGAAAATCATGAGCTTCAAAAAGGCCAAGGAATGACCCAACTGACTGCGAACTTCTCGCTTGAAGAACTGACCCGATCCGAAGCCGCTGACCGCAACGGCTGGGACAACACGCCCAACGCGCAGGAGATTGAGAACCTGAAGCGCCTTGCTGCTTTGCTGCAGCAGGTCAAGACGGCGGTTGGTGGTAAGCCCGTGATGATCAACAGCGGTTTCCGGTCAAAGCAGGTCAACGATTCCGTAGGTTCCAAGGACACTAGCCAGCACCGTCTGGGCTGTGCTGCGGATATTCGGGTGCCGGGAATGAAGCCCCGGGAAGTGGTGGAAGCCTGCATCGCTGCTGGGGTGCCGTTCGACCAGATCATCCTTGAGTTTGATTCATGGACGCATGTGTCTGTGCCGAACACGCCGGAGTTTAAGCCGCGCAACTCCCGCCTGATTATTGACAAGCAGGGCACACGCCCGTTCGCGTGAGGTAACACATGCCGCTATCCAAACTCCAATTCAAAGCCGGTATCAACCGCGAGAACACCAATTACGCCGGTGAAGGAGGTTGGTATGACGGAGACAAGATTCGCTTCCGTTCCGGCTATCCTGAGAAGATTGGTGGCTGGCAGAACCTTGCTGCGTCTGTGGCTGGCGTGTTTAACACCTATAAGGGTGTGTGCCGTAACCTCTGGAACTGGATTACGCTCAACAGCAGCAACCTGCTGGCCTTGGGCACGGAGCAAAAACTCTATGTTGAAAACGGTGGTGCGTTCTACGACATCACGCCCATCCGCGATACCGTAACCATCAACAATAACCCGTTCGCAATAACTAACGGCAGTAAACTTGTTGTTGTAACGGATACTGCCCACGGCGCTACGGTCGGCACCTATGTCACATTTTCGGGGGCGACTGGTGGGGATTACACCGTATTTAACGCTGAGTATGAGATCGTTACGGTAGTTAATGCCAACAGCTATAACATTATCCTCGCTACTGCCGCTACCGCTACGGGGTCTGGTGGTGGAGCTTCGGTATCTGCGGCCTATCAAGCCAACTCCGGTAACTCTGTGGCATCTAGCGGCACGGGGTGGGGTGTTGGGCCATGGAGCCGGGATGGCTGGGGTGAGGAGTACTCTGGCACGGCTGCTGTGGAGGAGACCAATGCGCTGCGGCTGTGGTCGCTGGATAACTACGGTGAAGACCTTGTATCGGCTATCCGTGAAGGTGCGATTTATTATTGGGTGGCTGACACGACGACAAGCCCGTCACGCGCAGTGACATTGGAAAGCAAAGCAAATACCGCAGGATACGACGGCGACTTTGTACCAAATAAAGTGTTTGAAATCCATACCTCCGGGGTACAGCGGTTTGCCATTTGCGTGGGTGCCAACCCCTACGATCCGGGCGACTCCGAAACCACGTTTGACCCCATGCTGGTGCGGTGGTCAGACCAAGAAAACATCTACCAATGGGTTCCCGCTGCCACCAATCAAGCGGGTGAAATCCGCATGTCGCACGGTTCTCGTCTGGTTACCGCCCGTCACGGACGGCAGGAGTTTGTGGTCTGGTCAGATAGCGCCATTTACTCAATGCAATACCTTGGGCCACCCTACGTCTGGGGTGTGAACCTGCTCATGGACGGTATCTCCATCGCCTCTCCCAATGCAGTGGTTGGTGCGAGTAACCTGATGTTCTGGATGGGTGTGGATAAGTTCTACCTATACGACGGTCGCGTCCAGACGCTGCCTTGCACAATTCGTCAGTTTATTTTTGATGACTTTAACTACGACCAAGCCTATCAAGTAGTTGCTGGTGGTAACGAGCAATACAGTGAAATATGGTGGCACTACCCATCACTGAACAGCACGGTGAATAATCGCTACGTCATATACAACTACTTGGATAACGTCTGGTATTACGGCACCATCAACCGCACGGCTTGGTTAGACTCACCCCTGCGTGACCGGCCCATGGGGGCATTTAGCGTCAAAACCAGCTACCTGTCCGCTGCTATCACTTCGTCCGACACCACGATCAACCTGATTGATGCTTCGACATACCCGGAGTCCGGCACTATTCAGATTGACAGTGAGAAAATTACATACACCAGCCGGACGGCTACCGCACTCAGTGGGTGTACTCGGGGTGTTAGCGGGACTACGGCTGCTTCTCATGTAGCTTACTCCACGGCACCGTTGGTTATCCCGAATCAGGTGATGTATCACGAGGTTGGCAATGATGACCTCTCTACCGCCGCTGCTATCCCGATCGAAGCGTATATCGACTCGTCTGACTTTGACATCGGAGACGGGCATAACTTCGGGTTCGTATGGCGGATTATCCCTGACCTAACGTTTGACGGCTCGACCACGGCTGCGCCCAATTATCCGGAAGTCACTATGGTCTGCAAGCCACGGCAGTTCTCGGGGTCTGCATATAGCGCACCAAGCTCTCCTTCGGTTACCAGCGCCCAGAGCTACAACACGCAGCGCGTCTACACCGTGCAGCAGTTCACCGGTCAGGTCTATACCCGGGTGCGGGGGCGTCAGATGGCGTTCGAGATCAGGTCTACCGGGCAGGGTGTGGCGTGGCAGTTGGGTGCGCCTCGAATTGATATCCGTCCTGATGGCAAGCGATAAATATGCCCATCCTCAGAACATCCAAGGCTCCCAACTTAATCAATGCTCCGCAGGAGTATTTGGCGCGGTACCACGACCAGCTCAACCGCGAGCTGCGGGTCTACTTCAATACGATCGACAACGGGCTGTCTAACCTGTTCGGGCCGCGTGGCGGTGACTACCTGACGTTCTCGTATGGCTCCTTCTACGACGACACCGACCAGACCGACGGAGACACGACCCGTGCATACTTTATCCGTTTAAACACCACAGACCTGAGCCAAGGGATAACGATTGAGAACCGGTCAATTACGTTCACTGGGGACATCGCAGCAACGACGCTGACGGTAACGGTAGCTCCTGCGGATGGAGCAATCTATATCGGGATGCCAATTACGGGCACCGGGGTTACTGCGGGCACTACCATCACGGCCTTCGGCACGGGCACAGGTTTGACGGGCACATACACGGTCAGTGCTTCACAAACTGTATCCAGCACCACCATCACCGGCACGTTGCCGACCAAGGTCACAGTTGAAACTGCAGGGATTTACAATATCCAGTTCAGTATTCAATTCATCAACGCAAACGCTAATGTGCAGGACGTTTCTGTTTGGTTGCGCCAAAACGGGGTTGATGTTCCAGCATCTAACGGCGATTCGTCAATACCTGCAAAACACGGGTCTACGGATGGGCGGTTAATCGTGGCTTGGAACTATTTTGCTACGGCAGCGGCAGGGGACTTTTTTGAACTGATGTGGTCTGGCAACAGCTCCGATATTAGTATCCAGCACTTACCTACTCAGTCCAGCCCAACCCGTCCATCCACCCCGTCGGTTATTCTGACTGTAGCCCGGGTATCAGATGTTCCGGAGGTTGTTTATGCGTGATATTATGTTGAAAATCTTGGGGGTTTTATGAGAGAAACTGCCGCTGGCTTGGCCGCTCTGGGGCGAGGCCCCGACACAATGCTGGTTCACATGACCCCGGGGGAAGTACAGGGTCTTCAAGCACTTGCGCTGTCCCACGGCGGCTCCCTGACCATCAATCCACATACCGGACTCCCTGAAGCTGGGTTTCTAAAAGATATTTTGCCTACGATTGTAGGAGTAGGTTTGACAATGATGGGGGTCCCTGCGTGGGGCGTAGGGCTTGGTTCTGGGCTAACTTCCTTGGCTACGGGTAAAGACGCTGGCACTGCTTTGATGAGCGGGTTGCTAGCTGGTGGTGGGGCGGGAATGTTTGGTCCGGGCGCTGCAGGTACAGGCGAAGGTGCGGGGGCTTTACTTAATGCGGGAGCCGCTACCCCGGGTGCATACGCGTCTACTCTTGGCGTTGGTGCCGAGCAAGCAGGGCAACTAGCCGCACAAACTGGTGGATTTGGTCTGGAAGGGCTTACACAAACCGCCGCCAGCGCTGGAGCACAAGCTCCAAGTTACGGGGCTACTCTTGCGGAAGGGTTTAAATCAGCAGCCTCTGATCCCATGGCTTTTGCCAAAAGCAATAAAATGGCGCTGGGTGCTCTTGGTGTAGGGGCTCTGAACGCCTTGGGCGGTTTTGAACAGCCAGCGCTTAATACCGCTATGCCCCAGCAGGAACGTTTTACCGGTAAGTTGTCAGGCCCTATTCGCCGTCCGTATGATCCAAAGCTTAATCTTTATACTGACTACGGCACTTTACAGCCGGCATACGCTGCCCAAGGCGGTAACCTCGACATGAAAGACGGTGGTTTTGTTGTGCCGGCCGACGTGGTCAGCCATCTGGGTAACGGCGATACGGATGCAGGGCTCAAAGCGCTGATGAGCAAAACCCGGGCAAAACCCATCAAAGGGCAAGGCGACGGCATGAGCGATTCTATCCCCGCGTCAATTAACGGCATGCGGGAAGCCCGCGTAGCTTCTGGCGAAGCGTATCTTGATCGAAACGAAGTTGCCCGGATTGGCAAGGGTGATCAGAAACGCGGGTCAAAGAAGTTGTACGCCATGATGGACAAGGTTCGCAAAGCGCGTACGGGCACCGCCAAGCAAGGCCGGCAAATTAACCCCGATCGGTTTGTGCCTGCATGATGGTAAGTTTGGTGCCCCCGGGGCATGTGCATGAATGCTGGCCGTCCGTGCAAGAGTTTATGGACAAGGCAGCAGAGTATACGTTTGGGCGGTATCACGAAGACGATATTTATGACTTGGTGACTCAGAGGCCGGACTATAACCTCTGGGTTGCCTTTGAAGAAGGCCCGGTCTACTATGGGGCGGTTGTTACTAGCATCACGGAGTACCCCAACAAACGGGTGCTGGCTATGCAGTTTTGTGGTGGTGATGAGATAGACCGTTGGAAAGACCCCATGCTGGCGCTGTTGCGCCGCTGGGCAAAGGACACGCATTGCAACGCCATCGAATTTACGGGGCGCAGGGGTTGGATTAAATTATTTGCCAATGACGGCAACCAAGTTCAATGGGTAACCTGCGAGTTACCGTTAGGAGAGTAGCATGGGCAAAGGCGGCGGCGGAGCACCACAACCAACATCACAAAATGTAACGCAGACTAATCTGCCAGAATACGCACGTCCCTACTTTGAAGACTTAATGAAGCGGGGGCAAGAAGCCTCGCAAGTTCAGTATCAACCTTATGGCGGTGAGCGCACTGCAGGGTTTACGCCGCTACAGGAACAAGCATTCCAAGGTATTCAGAATCTTGGACCTTCCCCCCTTACAGGCACAGGAGCAGGACTCACGGGATTGGCTGCAGGTCAAGCCGCACAAGCTAGTCAGTACCAACCGATGGCCCCCCAACAGACATACCAAGCGCCACAGTATCAAGGCATGGGGATCGAGTATCTGGGCACACAGGCTCCGCAGCTGCAGCAGTTCGGTATGGGGCCTGCTGAACGTGTGCGTACTGGGTCTTTTGCACAGCCCGGAACGGCGGAAGCCTACATGTCTCCCTACATGCAGAATGTGGTGGACGTGCAGCAACGGGAAGCGCAGCGGCAGGCGGATATCGCCCGGACTCAACGTGGTGCGCAGGCTGTCGGTGCTGGTGCCTTTGGTGGCTCCCGTCAGGCAATTATGGAGGCCGAAGCTGCTCGCAATCTGGCGCTGCAAAAGGGTGACATCCAAGCGCAGGGTCTTCAGTCCGCGTTCCAGCAGGCTCAACAAGGGTATCAGACCGACGCCGCGCGTCGGCTTCAGGCTGCTCTTGCTAACCAACAGGCAGGGCTTACCGTCGGCGGACAGAATCTTGCGGCTGCTCTTGGCGTCCAACAGCTTGGCGCTCAGACCGGGATGCAGTCTCAACAGCTCAACCAAGCCGCACAGCTTCAAGCACAACAGCAGGCACTGGGTCAATCGCAGGCTGCCAATCAGTTCGCCCAACAGAACGCTCAACTCGCCGCTCAATACGGGCTGGCGGGGCTTCAGGCTGGGGAGCAGTCGCGGCAGTTCGGCGCTAACCTCGGTATGCAGGGCGCAGGGATGCTCGGGCAGTTGGGTGGGCAGTTCGGTCAATTGGGTCAGACCGCGTTTGGTCAACAAGCAGCAACTACACAGGCTCAACAACAAGCTGGTGCCGCGCAACAAGCGTTATCGCAGGATATTCTTAACAAGCGCTACGAAGACTTTATGCAGCAGACGCTGTACCCGCAGTCGCAACTGCAGTTCTACAGTTCGTTGCTTCGAGGCGTTCCTGTT
>Ga0255185_1000236_pt1 | contig 8791 bp, 8 predicted proteins | sample Miss_Cont_RepB_0_FD_183616 | JGI IMG/M metagenome (GOLD analysis project Ga0255185, IMG submission 183616) | Freshwater microbial communities from Mississippi River, Louisiana, United States - Miss_Cont_RepB_0h | ecosystem: Environmental > Aquatic > Freshwater > River | place: USA: Louisiana... | reverse complement strand
AGGTAACAGATAATTGCTTATCTTCATTATTTGCAGCCATAAATAACTCTGTAGGTATTTCTACTGTACCCAATTTGGTTAACATGGCTACCAAAATTCTAGAAGCATTCATTGCTTGAAAAATTTCTTCTGGTGTCTGTGTCATTTTATTTCCTTTACCATTAAAGTGCCATCATCTAATTTCTTTAGAATTGGCTTACATACCATTCCTTCTCTCATTTTAGCCAGTGCTATTGGATAAATACTAGAGAAAGCAATTGCTCTTGTTAAGTTTTTATCTTTATCAGACATAACTATATGAGCCATTGTTTTGCCCGCCTTTGTTTTATACGGGCTAAAGCTTATCACGAACTGCTGATCTTCGTCAATATCATAACCATTAGAATATAAATATTGTATAAATATATCGCTGGAGTCCTCTTTAACGTCATCTACTTTTACATATCTCGCTATTCGATTATCTCCTACTAAAACAAAATACATCTTTCCTGTTTCTATTTGTGTCTGTTCATTATGAAATAGACCAACAGATCCGCTTTCATCTACCAGCTCTATTCGTGCCCAACCAGAACCTCTTTTAATACTCTTAACCATTCCCAACATTGGGAAAGATCCTAGGTCATCAAAATCAACTATAGGTCTAGCCTGTGCTTTTATCTTTGGGTTCATGCCAACATTAAATTGAGGTATGTTTAAATACTCATAATAATTTTGCTCTTCTGTTCCTGTCCTAGGGTTATCATTAAATGTGGCTCCACCTACTGCATTTAATGCAGATATTGCTCTAGAGTTAATTCCACTTCCTTTCTTGGAGGCTTTAGCAATAAATTCTGCATAATTTTCATAAGGTCTTTGATCAATAATTTTATTAGCAATATTATCTGATATAAATTTGACCTCTGCTAATCCAAATCTAATTGAGTTATCCTGCAAAGAAAAATAAATTTCTGATTTATTAATATGAGGAAGCTTTATGTCCAAACCAAGCCTTTTAGCCTCAATCAAGTATTCTGTTCTTGCGTCTTTGTCGTTTTCGTTTTTAAGGATCGAGAATAGAAATTCAAGAGGATAATGATGCTTAAGCCAAGCGGTATAATAAGAAAGCATAGAGTAAGCAACAGCATGAGACCTATTGAACGAGTAGCCTGCGTGGGCTTCAAAGGTTTTCCAGAGATGTTCGGCTTCATCTCTGCTGATATGCTGCGTAGCGCCCTGAATAAACTTATCTTTGAATGGACTGAGTTCTTTTGCATCTTGTTTCTTTCCAATTACTTTTCTAACCTTGTCTGCTTCAGACCAGGTCATACCACCTAAATAAACACAGGCTTGCATAACCTGCTCTTGATAAATAATAACTCCGTATGTATTTTCTGTAAACGGCCTCATGATTGGATGAATATATTTAACCGCTTCCTGCCCATGTTTTCTTTTAATATAAGAAAGGCCAACCGTGTCCATAGCGCCTGGTCTAACCAAAGCGTTTGAGGCAGCAAGATCCTCAAATGTCGAAACCTGCATTCTTATCAAAAGATTTGTATATGGCGTTGCTTCGGCTTGAAATACTCCCATAGTATATCCATCACTCAAGCTTTTATATATTGATGGGTCATCTAATGGTACACCCGACAAATTTATTTCTTTACCATGTCTTTCTTTTATAGAAAACAATGTATCTGAAATAACTGAAAGTGTTTTAAGTCCAAGGGCATCTAACTTAATTAAACCTATATCGGCTACCGTATCCATATCATAAGCAACCACTGGAATTCTTCCAGACACCTTATCCTGTGAATCCTCACGTGATTCTATTGGTGCATAGTTTCTTATCTCATCTTTTGCAACAACAACGCCAGCAGCATGAACGCCAACACTTCTAATCTTGCCACGTAGTCTTTCTGCTAACCATGTAACTTCTGGATACTTCATTCTAAATTCTTTAGTGTTTGGAGACTCAAGGTAGTCTTCAAATGTATCTACAGATTTGAGGGCACGGTTTACATCGGAAAGTGGAACCATGAATACTCGTGCTGCGTCTCTGACTACACCCTTATCTTTAAAATATGTATATGTAGAGATGGAGGCAACATGTTTAAATTTGCTCTTCAGGTAATTCTTGACCTCTTTGCGGCGTCGATCCTCAAAGTCGGTATCGATATCTGGGAAGTCATTTCTCTCTGGATTAATGAATCGGAAAAATAGTAGATCATATTTAATTGGGTCAACATCTGTAATTCCTAATGAGTAGCAAACTAAAGAACCTGCTGCCGAACCACGGCCTGGACCTACCATAATAGAATTTGTTTTGGCCCAATTAATCATATCAGCAATAACCAAGAAGTATGAGGCGAACTTCTTGTCTTTAATTATCTTTAACTCTTCTTCAACACGCTCAACATAATTAATGTCTTGGTCTAAACCTTTTGCCTTTAGCCCCTCATATGCTAATTCTTTTAACTTTTCATCTGCATTTCTTTTTGGCACAGGCAATAAATCTAGACCTTTATAGAAATCATACTCCTCAACCTTATTGGCAATCTCTAATGTATTTTCATAAATATCTGTGCGCTGAATTCCTGCTTTACGAAAGTCTTCTGAAATCTCATCATATGTCTGGATAAACAAATTATAATCCTGAAATGATATTCTTCTATCTGGATACAGATAATTAAATCTATCTAGCATGTCTTTCATATTACGAGACATTTCAAAGTCTGCATCTTTATCTATCTTAGGATTTGTGGATAATATAAGCATAGCTTCTTCTAATACTTTATCTTCACCTTTAGCAAAATGTGCGTCTCCTGTTGCCACCGCCTTAATTCCTAATTCGTCTGCTAACTCTAATAACTTTTCGTTGACTTGTGGCGGATTGTGAGATTGTACCTCAACATAAAAATCTTCATGAAAAGTTTTCTTAAAGTTTTTAAGAAGAAGTCGTGCTTCTGAATAGTCTTCTTTTTCAATAGCCTTGCTAACCAAGCCATTGAGGCATCCAGATAATACAATAATACCTTCCGCATACTCATTTAATATCTCCCTATCAATACGTGGCTTATGATAAAAGCCTTCGTTCCATGCCAACTCCTGTAAGGTGTTTATGTTTTGCAAACCCCTTTTGTTTTTTGCAAGCAATATTATGTGGTTATAAGCTTGAATAGACTTATCTGTTTTAGAAGATCTATCAAACCTATCAGTTGGAGATATGTAGGCTTCAACGCCCAGAATAGGTTTTATTCCTTGTTCTTTACAGGCTATTTGAAATTCTCTGTGCGATGCTAATGTTCCGTGATCAGTTATAGCAATTGCATTTTGTCCAGCATCTTTTGCTGCCTTAACAAGATCGGAAGGAGAATTAAGCCCATCCATTAATGAATAATAGGAATGTACATGTAGATGTGCAAAGCTCATTAATAACCGCCACAACATTCATTCCTAGTATGATAAAGTCTAATCTTTGTCATAGTTTTTTTATTGGGCGCATATAGGTCTTCCCTGCAACACCCACACTTCATATGCCATTCTTTGGTAAAAAAATTATATACCAGACCAACATAATTTTTATACTTTTTGTAAACAAATGTTTCGAATGGGTCTGGTATCTCGTATGAAATCATTAATGTATTTTACTAAATATGTGGGGGATAGTCAATAACTATCCCCCACATTTTAAATTACCAGCTTACATCTTGAGATGTAGACTCTGGCTCCTCGGTTCCGCCTTCTCCATTAAAGAAGGACTCCTGATCTGCATACTTCATTTCACGAACTGCAGTTTCTTCTAACTTATACAGCTCTAATGATGAAGCATCAAATGCTGTCTCATCTTTTGCCAAGGGGAATATGGTGTAGCTAGTATCTGTTTTTGTACCAGTACGCTTAATTCTCCACATCAAATTTGTAATACAGCCCATCTCTCCAGCATATTCAATTAATGTTGGCGTAATTGTTTTACCACTTGAACCTTGTGACAATATCGCTACATATGGCTCATTCTTTCCATCATCAACCAACACGTTAATATAAAGGCGTGAACGGCCTTTCCAGCCTGCCTTGTAATCTTTTCTGTGTTGCTCGCAACCCCAGCACTTACCTTGGTCTTGCATTGTGCATAAAAGTTTTCTGCGATAATCTTTTGGATTTGTGTGTTCTACTGCAATAAATCCTAGACCAAACTTATCGTTATATGTTGGTGAGTCTGGATCTAATTCCTGAAGAAATCTAATCTTAACGCTTTCTCCATCTTCAAGTTTTACCCAACGTGCCTTGCTTCCTTCGCCACTTGTTGGCTGTGGCTTATCTAATGCTTTGTTTAAGTCTTTTAGACCTTTTACTATACCCATTTTGTATCTCCTTAATATATATGACGGTATATATCCGTCTGTTCTTTTATTATATCATGGGTTCCAAGATCGATATTCGAAATCGGAAACTGCGTTATTTATGCATACCTTTATATCTTCATCGGACATGTCGCCTGCATCTTTTGCTCCATTAGGATATATCTTACCATATGAATGCGAAGCCCACAAGATGTTTTTATTTTTTAATTTTGAAGCAATTGACACTCCTAATTCTCTACCAGCCTGATCTGAATCTGTCATTAATATAATTGTATTAAAGTATCTATTTAATAATTTTATATTATCATGGGATATATGACCTCCAAGCGTGGCAACTACATTTGGAAAGCCAGATTGATGGATTCTAATTGCATCAAATGTGGACTCAACAATAATTACCTTATCTCCAATACGCTTAGCTCTATGAATATTAAACATAGTTTTACTTCGTGGTAAATTGTTACTGTTCTTAAACTTCTTTTCTGATATAGACCTGCCAACTAAACCAACTGGGGTTCCGTCTGGACTATGAACTGGCACAATTACCATTCCTAAATTAGATGAATATCCTAATTTAAAGTAATGCATTGAATCTAAATTAATTCCTCGATGTTCAAGATATTCTTGTGCGTGTTTATTTTTGCCAAGGTTATTATATAAATCATCCAGAGTTTGCTGGGAAAATTCTACAAAGTCTGGCTTATCTTCAAACATAGACTTTAATTCTTCATCAAAATTTTCCAAAGACTCTTGTTGTTTTGACTCTATATATCTTAAAGCTTGGTATTCATTTTTCCCCAATGATTCTTTTACAAGATCCATTATGGTTCCAGTTTTTCCGCAGGATGGATTAAAGCAAATATATGCACCCTTAGTGCGGCTTATACTAAAACTAGGCGTATGTCTATTTGAATGAAATGGGCAATATGATAAATAATCATTAGCCGTTTCACCTGCAATATCTATTCCCAGGCTTTTTATTACAGACTTTATGTGAGCTGGCGTATATTCCGCTTGACTGGTTTGTTTTGGGCTATACCCTCTAATTGCCATGCCTTCTTCTTTCCCACATAAATTCCATGGATAGTCATTACGAACTTCCATGTCTCGCCTGTGAATTCTACCGAAAAAGCTGGGTCTATGTCAAGTACCCTGATGTATCCAGCATCACGCATTTGACTGGTCAGTAAATTCTCATATTGATTTCTAATTCTAATAATATCAGAATCATCTAGAAACTCTACCTCAATTTGAAATCTTTTTATTTTTTTGTGTGTCATTGTTTTCTAACTCTGGTAGGTTTTCATATATGGGGGTAATAACACCTCTGTTAATATCCCAGTCTAAAAAGAATCTAAAGTCGTGCCCGTGTCTATTTTTTCTAGAAACAACTTCAATCAAATCAGTGTTTTGATGTTTGTGAATAGCTATTGCAAGGTCAGCATCATACTCGATAGCCTTTGACCAAGCAACTTGGCTCATCATTGGTGGTTCTTTTTGATCTGAGATGTCATCTGCGGTGGCAGCGGTAATATCAATAACTGGAATATTATTTGATACTGCAAGCAACTTAAAGTCTCTTGAAATGTTTCTATTTCTTTCTACTTCAGAATTACTTCTCTTATTATCATTAAACAATTGATGATAGTCTAATATAACTAAATCTGGTTTATGCTGATCTATTTTTCCTTGAATTGTAGCTGGCGTTACCTCAGCAGCACCTTCATTTGAAACTAATATAAAACTATTTTTACCTTCCGTTTTATTTTTACCCCATGTTTTAAAATCATCTATATTAATATCACCTTTTGAAAAATCACTAGCCCTAAATAATCCAGAGCCCAGCATGGTATAAATTCTGTCACGCATATTTTCTGGAGCCATCTCAAGGGATACTATCATGGGCTTAAAGCCCTGTTCCCAGGCCTTGCAGGCAAGGTATGATGTAAACCATGTTTTACCCCTTCCTGGCCATCCTATGGCGACTATAAGGTGTCCTGGGGCCATTCCTGTAGGGTATGCCTTATCAATAGCATCGAATCCAGTTAATATTCCTGGGCTGCCACCCATAACTGTAGATCTATCTTTTACGGACTCATAATGTCTACCTGCAGACTCAATATCAGTAACGTCAATATCTCTTACGTTATTAGTGTATCTGCTTAGCGATGCCAACTGTGATTGCATTACTCCTAGAACTCTAGAAGGTGCATCTTCTTTTAAAGAGGATCCTGCCTGAAGCATAATAGTTTTTAGTCTTGAAGAAACAAATTCACTTTTAAGTTTATCTAAATAGTATCCAGTTTCTGCTTTAGTTTCAACTGGTTCAAAGTCTTTGAATTTATCTTGAAGCACTCCAACTTCTGGAACGGCTCTAAATTTGTAGTAATAACTTTTTAGACCATCCCATATATCTTTATGGGAAGTAAATAAATCATCAGCGTTGTCGGCAAGAAGGGTGCTGATGTCTTTATTTTTACATACCGCAGATATTAGCTCTGCTTCAGTATTCACTCTTGCACCATTTTTCTTGTCTGTTCTAATAGTCGGTCACGATTGACCTTGTCTTCTTTTTGTTGAATCATCATATCTTCTATTCTTTCAAAATTATTATAAAAGAAATTTAATGGGTGTTTGCTTTTACTTGTTTGAAAATAGTAATACAAAACTTCTTTAGCTCTTTCAAATCCTATGCTATCTATAACATCCATCATTGCCCATTTTTCTCTATACTTGTTTATAGTTGGTGCCACGTGATAAAGGCCTTCATACTCTTTGGCATAAATATGCAATAGTATATACGGCTCCCTACTTACTGCCATTTAATTCATTTTCTACTTCTTGAGTTTTAGCTATAAGCTTACTCTCTACAAACTGATATACTCTATCTGTTGCAGCATCAACTGTCTCGCCATCACGCACAAAATCATCTACCCCAATACCAATTTTAATACTTTCAAAGTTGCCGAGGTTTCTGGTAAAAGAAAGATCTACTCTAACTTGAGTTCTGTCTCCCATCAATGCTCCACCTTTCTGTGTCTACTCAATGTGTCGTGGCCAAATATACCCCAACGTAATTCTATTTCTTTTTTGCATATCTCACAGATGACTATTCTATTAGACATTAATCCGCCTTCCATACTGGTACGAAGTTGCCTTCGGTGGTCTTAGTATACAATATAGTGTTGTGTTTGAGAAGAGCCCTTAATTCTGTTTTAGATGGCATATTTTTAGAATAACCTGACTCTAAAATAAACTGATGTATGTCCATTATGTCTGATTCACTATACATAAATTTATACCAACTACTTTCTGGATTACCCATGGGATATACCTTCTGGGGGTATTTTATTTTCCCGTCCAAAATATAATCTTCAATTGTTATCTTATGCTTATTTAATACTTGTGCTACTTGTTTAGTAGAATACGCATTTTCCATATTCTTAACTACTTGAGAGTAGGAATAAAGAACACGTTTTTTATCTGGATAACACCAAGCAATCAATTCATCTTTTGATCTTGAATAACTTAATACTTTATGTATTTTGTTATTTAAGAAGAAATAGCTAAATCTTTTTCTTTGTTCTTTTCTGATTTTTCTAGCCATTTTCCTAAAGCACTCGTATCTTTATTGATCATCCATCGTTTTCCACACATCATGCAAAACAACTCTACATGTAACTTTTGGGAAAATACTCTATCTACAAAAACTCTACCTTTGCATTTCCCACATTTCATCATAGCTTAATTACCGTACCATCAATAACGCAAGAATAGTCTGGAGAAACTTGTACTAGTTGAACATGTGGATATTTTCCATTTTCTATATGGGCAACAGCAAATCCCTTTTGCCAGTCATGATGTTGCATATATTTCATTCCAGAACTTTTAGGATCACACATGTGTCCAATTTCATATCCACGAATTGTTTCGCCCTTGCCCTTGTTTCTTAGTTCATATGTTTGAAAATGAGAAGCAAGCCTATGTGAGTGACCACGAATTAAAGACACTTGCATTTGATTCATATCTGCTCTAACTGCTCCAGCATCGGCAATAGACATTCCGTGGTGAACGTGAATGTCGCCATATCTTCTTTTTGGCAAATCGTCATAGTAGATGTATCCATATCCCAAAGAATCTAATTTCCATAATGATTCTGGAGTGGCAATATTAATAAACTCTGGAAGCTTTGCATCCATATATCTAAAAATACGAATGTCATGATTTCCTAGCGCTGTAAATAGCTCTGTATTTTTTCCAGCAACTTCTCTATTTCTTATATAAAATTCTCTTGCGCCCTTGGCTTCATGTTCCATTAAAGGAAAAATTGATGAACCGTTTTGGTCTTTATACATCTTTAAAAATTCTGCAGAACGACCTTCTGTATACTTGCTGTAGCATGCTTGGTCATCTGTGTCTCCAAGAATATCTACTACGTCAGGCTTAAACCA
>Ga0255185_1000234_pt1 | contig 8810 bp, 11 predicted proteins | sample Miss_Cont_RepB_0_FD_183616 | JGI IMG/M metagenome (GOLD analysis project Ga0255185, IMG submission 183616) | Freshwater microbial communities from Mississippi River, Louisiana, United States - Miss_Cont_RepB_0h | ecosystem: Environmental > Aquatic > Freshwater > River | place: USA: Louisiana... | reverse complement strand
ATATTCGCATAATCCTGCGCTTGAGACGTCGTGTAGAAATTTGGATCATGGTCTATCTCATTTTGTAGCAGCGCAAGGGCGGCTACGAAAATATTACGATACTCTCCATACAGGACGGACACCTGCTCATGCCAGTGCTGCATCACTAGCTCCGGTGCTTGCTTGGACGAGCCTGCATTCTCTGCGAAAAGGCGTGTGACTTCGGCTCGTATCTCATAAGGGACATAGGTCGTCAGTACACTATCTCGATATTTGAGTAAGCGAATAAACTTCTCGCCCGCTTCCCAGAATAAAGTCTTGTCCGCCTCGCGCGATTTGCTGAACTCAGCGTCAGTCACATAGAAACGATTGATCCATCCGAGCACTGTCGTCTGTCCGTATTTCTCCTCTAGTGCTTTTCTTTCTCTAGAAGGAAACGCTCCCCTCGCTTCTTCAAGCATGAGTTCACGCCAGGCATGATAATCAGCATCTGCGGCACGCTTGTCTTCTTTCATCTCCGTATGTGCAGCACGTTGATCTTGAACATGCTCACGCGCATCTGCGGGAACTGCTTGTGGCACGGTAAACGCTATCATAGCTGCGAGTGCTTTTGGGGCAGCACGCTGACCCGTGTTTTCGATACTCATTTCGACACTTTATCATGGACACATTCCCGCATAGGAATGTATTTGACGTTAAAACTATTTTGTGTCAGATTCTCGCCGGTGGTACAGAACCATCATAACGGCAAGGAGCCAAAAAATGACTACAGAAGCACCCCTCGCGGAGCGCGTTGAACTCGCTCTTGTGGACGAGGACGGAGCGCAAGCGGCAGATATCCTCACGGAGGCGGACGTCTCACAGATCGACCAGGCGAGCCTCGAAAAGCTCGTCAGTCTTGCGATCGAAACAGAGCCGACGAATCCGTTCTATCTGCGGGTCGTGGCACTCGTTTCCGACAAGGTGCGCGACGAGCTGCACGAGGACATCGGCGACAACTGGGACATCGACGAGATCACGCAGTTGTTTGAGGATGATCGTTCGGGTCCGTACGCCGATGGAATCGTTCGCGCCATCATCAAGTCTGATGATGGACTCGATGCGATCTATCCGGTCTGCATTGGTCGCATCTCGAAGGAGGTTCGCGCCGAGCTCAACCGCGCCGTCGGCAGGCACGGGGACATTACACCGGACGATCTGAACGTGCTCGTTCGGAAGCACGCGAACGCGGAGGATGTCGATGCGATGATCGACGGCCTTCTCGAGACGATCGACGAGGAGACAGTCTTCGAGTTCATGAAGGCCGCCGGCTCACAGCTCTCCGACGCTCAGATGTTGCGCCTCGCACGCGCTGTTCAGAATAAGGACTGATGAGCTCGTTTTGCGAGAAAGCAGGAACCCCGGCACGCATCTTGTGCCGGGGTTTTCATTTTGAGAGGAAATCGCAGAGATCATGGGGCGGCACGAAGTGCCGCCCCACTCAATGTTCAGGTAGAGAGCTTCCGCAGTGCGCGGTATGCATCCCACAGAGGTCGCCACCGCTCCTGCGTTACGATGAGAAGCACCTCATCGCAACGCGTTCCGTCTTGGCTCCGAATCCAGTGTGGCAGGCGCCCCACTTCTTGGTAGCCACACTTTTCGCCGTAGCGGAGACTACGCCCATTGGTCGCCATGACGCGTGACTGAATAGCGTAGAGGTCGAGTGCATTGAACGCGAAATCGAGAAGAAGCATCTTTGCTTCCGTCCCCTGTCCTTTACCGCGCCACTCTTTTTCTCCAATGATGGTCCCTGTCGTCGCCGTTCGGTTTCGCCAATCGATACGATGAAGGCCAATAGTACCGATGAGCGCGTCACTTTCACGCGCAACGATTCCGAGCACGTAGTCGGTCGTCGACCCAGAGAGCGCGTCGAACCACGCCTCTTCGGCCTTTTCCATAAGTGGAAATGCACGCAAAAGATACTGAGTCGTCTCAGGATCGTTGAGCCAACGCCGCATGAGCGGCACATCCTCCCTCTCGAGCGGACGCAGACGCACGTGCGCACCTTCACGAAACACCACATCACTCATTGCGATTCTCCTTGTTAAGAGCACGCTGAAATGAAAACACTCGGCTTCCATTCAGCCGAGGTCTATCTATCAGTAGTTTCGTTTTGACTTACGAATGAGTAGAGAAATCACGGCCACATGCAAGCAATCCCGCATACTGGGACACAGCGAAAAGCGTCCCGATCTGCGGATTCGTATTACAGGTATGTGCCTGGTGTATTTCTCTTTTCATACTTTCTCAGAATGACACATGGCGTATATATGTCAAGAGCATGACCAAACTCCCCTGCCGCGGGCTTCGAGTCATTTGCTAGAATCTACCCATGATTGGAAAGAAAACTGAGAAGCTTCCTCATACACTTCCCGCTGACTTTCATGCAGCCATCCACTGGCCTGCGAAAGTACAGCAAATAGGGGACGGCAGCACTCCCGTCGCCCGCAACGAGTGGATTTGCATTTGTTTATCTACAGGTCCTTACATTGCTATCGTCTCATGAGCACCCAATGAATCATAGTAAAGACAAACACCAGTATCGGTTGCTCCATAGTATTGATTTCTTGTACTTGCGCATGAAGTGATACAGCTCTGCCTTGTCGTCTCTGTCGAGACCGGTGCATATTGTATTGAGCCAGTATTCGAGCTATAGATGCATGCGATTGGCGATATAGTTGTTTGTGTCTCTATGCCTGTGACACTCCTAAACGTACACACTCCAGAGTCGGAGACTCCGAAGGCTGAATTTCGGATAGCAACACAGGAAGATACGCATGCGTCCTTGGTGTCGGCCGGAGAGAGGGTTCGCACAGCGCCACTATTGGACCCATAAACGCAGGATGTCGAAACGGCATGAGATTGGGTCGAATCAGGCGCCGACGCAGGAGGCGGAGCTACCTGCTGAGTCCCACTCATGAGAGTGAGCCAATCGGCGACGGTGTAATACTTGCCAAGCCAGAATATCGGGAGCGTCGAACCCGGATTCGCAAAAGAGTTCCCTGTGAATGCATTGCCGGTCGCACCGCCTTCTGTCACCAAGAGCGCCGAGCCGTTGCTCGAGAGCGACACGGTGTTCCCTTTGAAGACGTTGTTCGAGAATGTAAGGCCGGTCTGACCGAGCACCTCGATACCATGGAGTGTTGAGGTGATGGCATTCCCTTCGAAAGTACTATTCGACACACTACCCTGACCGGAACCGACGACAAGCCCACCTCCTGCGAGATACCCTGAGATAGTGTTGCCAACGACGGTTATCCGGTCTATGACGCCCGATCCTTCGATTGCGGCGATCAGGGCTGTATGCGCCTTATCCGATCCTCCGCTGATAGTGTTATCTTTCACCGAGATGCTAGACGTCCGCCGCCCGAACGACGCATTAACGTAGATAGCACCTGAGATCTGCTGATTGCGCACGGTGTTGCCGACGATCCTGCCGTTATCAGCGGTATTGTACGTCTCGATTCCCTCACCATAGTTCGTGTCGACCACATTACGCTCGATCGCGAAGCCGTCCGCACCATCGACGGATATCGCTGCCGCTCCGTCGTGACCCTGCGATCGCGCATACCCGTGATTCATGATGGTGTTGCCGGTGATCGTGAGATGGTCTGGGTCCGCTGCGGCGCCCTGCCCTATGCCCATCGCGATGATGCCGTTGTGAAAGCCGTTCTTGATGACCGAATCGCTGACTGTTATCCCTTTTCCGCCGAATATGCGGAATGACATCCAGTTCGAGTTCCTTACTTCCAAGCCATCGAAATGTATCCATGAGTTCCCCGCCCAGCCGTCCATCACGAGGCCGTAGTAATTCTGCGGGCGCCGCGTGACCTCGATCTCTGTCGGGGCAGCGCCGCCGCGCGGCATTACATAGATCTTCTGTGCGCCGTCCAGGTAATAGCTTCCGGGTGTGAGCTCTGCGCGACTCGCCGCCTTCGCGAGAGGCACCTCTCCCTGCAAGACTAGGTTCGGCGTCCAATCGATAACAGCGGCATACACACCGCTAGCCTCAGGCGTCCACGTGCGCCTGTCCGATCCGAGGATGACCGGGCGTGGACCGTCGCTATATGTGCCGACTCGGATCGGCTTATCAGAGGTCCCGGAAGACGGCATCACGAGCATTTCGCGATATGTATTACCGCGCCTGAGGAGGATCTGGCTGCCAGGGGCATATCCTCCTGATCGCCCCGTCATCGCCGTAAGCGAATTGAATGCACCGTTCCCTTGGACTACGCTCGCGCAGCCCGCCGCGGTACCGTTGCCGTTCACGGCGCATGTGTTATCGACATAGAAGATTGTCCTGCTCGGCGTCGGGCTCGAGGAGCCGGACTGAGCGACCGGTGCGGGCGATGAGTCCGGTGGTGATGGTAGTGGCGCTGGCGCAGAGGCGTTCGCCGGAGTAGTCAGCGCCACGGTCGCTGACGTGATCGCCTGCTGCGCAATCGTCATGGCATGATTCTTGAGCGACTGCTCGATACCCGTCCCCTGTGCGAGCTGAAGGAGCATCAATGCAGTTTGTAATAATGCAATGATGGATGCGGTGGTCATACTGATAATGATACGGTGTATTTTGTGAGACGGCACGCATCACGCTGTGATTAGCGACGCCCAATGAGTAGCTCTAGCAGTCTGTCGTTGGCCGTGCCAGTGCAAATAGCATGCTGAGACGGCATTGCCTTCCAATAACATCCCGCATCGAGCGTCTGAATATCGACACCATGCTCGAGTGTGCCGACTACCTGCGTGCTCTTTGCCCACATAGACGTGACCTGGAACAGTGCGGCGACGAACAGGAACGAAATGAGCAGCGCGCCGAAAACAGAATTCACGTTGACGACAGAATGCGTCTTACCGCCCAAATACGGATTCACACCCAGGTATGCGATCACTACCAGCACAGATAGCGAAGAAATCATGAAAAGCGACCATGTGAACATGAGTAAGAGCGGTGACTGCGTTATCATCTGCCAGAACCAATACGCCAGAGAAATACTCGATATACTTACGAAACTTCCAACTGCAACAATCGCAAGCGGAACCGAAGGGTGTCTTTGCCAGTACGAACGATCGTCTGTATCTTCATATGACTGTTGTACTGAGGTGCCCTGTGGCGCTACGTCACGCAATCGCCTAAGGCATTCGATAATTTCAGCTTCACTCGCGAGTGTATTAGTAGACGCTGTCTTGTCGCTCGATATGCGAACCTCGTTTCCTTTGTAATTTAGCGTCGTAATCCAAGCAGAAGTGTGCTCGAAAAAGTGCAATCTTGTCATGACGAACCATTTACGCGGTAATGGTATGATTGACTGAACCCACCTCACTTTATCCTGAATTGTGAACTCTTCGTCATGTGCCGTACCGCGCAGAGTGCGCACCGGAACAACCTCTCCAAACATAATCAAATGCGGCTTAATAAAGTCAGCTTCCTGGTAATCGAACGTCGTCCGGAGCCCGTTCGTTTCTGCAATCCTCCGAAACATCTCGTCGCGCCATCTTACATACCACACATTGCCGAGTGCATATGCGCAAAATATGAAGCCCAGTACGACAATTAGCGCACCGACTGAAGGATAGATAAATGGAAGAAGCGTCGAAACAATTACGCTGTCCGCCAAACCCATAGAGTAAGAGTAGCACGAACCAACAAAGTAAAAGCGCACGGGCCAGCATTCTCAATGCAATGTTGCATCTGTTAGGATGAGCGATATGAGACCTTTTGAAGTTGTTGCTCACAAACTCCCTTCGGACTTGGGAAAGGCACTTTTCTCTTCAAAATTAACTTCAACATGGGAAGACCTTACTCCCCTCGCTCGCAATGAATGGATCTGTTGGGTTACATCTGGAAAGCGAGCCGAGACACGTGCTATTCGGATTCAAAAAGCGATATCAAAAATGAAGGGTGGCATGCGACGCCCATGCTGCTGGGCCGGGTGTACGCACCGCTAGATCAGCATTCTTGACAAGTTTTCCATTTGTACGCATAGTATTTCCGGGTAATAGCACGAAAGGACCCACGAATGCCTAACCCGAAGAAGCCCGCTGCCCCCCGGATCGGCACGTACGAGAGCTACGACTGGGAGCGCGCCACGCGCGATGTCCACACACACTTCCCGAAGGTCGAGGAGGCCTTGAAGGAGTTCCTTGCAGGCAATCCCCTCTGGGGCTGTAATGCGGGAAAGTACACGCATCCCGGCCGCATTAGCATGTCGTTCTACCTGAAGCCGGAGGCATATCCGCGACGGAAAACAATGCGCGGCAACACTGCTCAACCCGAGCGTGTCGTCGTTATTCCCGACGAGGACAAGAATCCGGTTGCCGACTTGATCGCCTCGATCCTGAGGCAATGCCCCGGGCTCAAGGCACAACTCGACACACGCGACGGCTACTTGTTCTACGATCTGAAGGTCGCGAACATGCAGCGGTATCGTCGCTGAACCTCGGCTCAAGATGAGCCTGACCCGCCCCCCACGAGGGCGGGTTTCTTTTTCGTTGTTGAGCGGGACCGCTATACTGTTGAACATGCTTCTCGTTAAGACGAAACTCGGACAAAGCCCCATTGACGGCATCGGTCTTTTTGCAGATGAGTTTATTCCCAAAGGCACACGTGTTTGGGAGTATCGTGATGGAGTCGACTCGCGTTTTGACGAAACGTTTCTCGAATCGCTTCCAGTCCCCGTCCAGTCACAGCTTCGAAAGTATACCTACAAAAATATGCGCACCGGATGGTATGTATTATGTGGAGATGATGCGCGTTTTTTCAATCATTCAGACACCCCGAATACCGTTGACCTCGAAGAGGGCGAGGGCATCGTCAATGGCGAAGGTATCACCATTGCCGCTCGTGACATTCAGATCGGCGAAGAGATCGTATCGGATTATCACACGTTCGATGCGAATACGAGCAAAAAAGGAATCTGAACATAACAAGCGCACGATACGCGCGACACGCGACTAGATCCGAGTATACTGGGACTATGGCATGGAATCCCTTCGTGAATGCATTCGCCGCCGCTGCCTACATATGGAGTATCGGACTCTTCTTCAATTACATGAGCTCTGTAAATCATGATACGCCTGATACGTTCACGGCACCAATCGTCATGCTCTCACTCCTCGTCTTCTCCGTTGCCACCATGGCATTTCTTTTCTTCTATCGTCCTTTGGTGCTCCTTATGGAGAATAAGAAGCACGAAGCGATTGGCTTTTTCGTGAAGACACTCGCCGCGTTTGGTGTCCTGACACTGCTCGCTATAGCGACGGTACTCTAAATCATAAAAAGAGCGGGCGCCGCATTCATGCGGCGCCCGCTGTCGTGCGTCACCCTAACCAAATATGCGCGATGTGACGAGTCCAAGGAATATCCCGAGAGCTGCGAGCCCTGGCAAATGCCACACCCATGAGGATCTCGCGACGAGCCATCCGATGAGACTGAGTGCTGCCAAATTGACCACGGCCAAGACGAGGTATTCTTGCTCTCGACGGATCGCGAAGTACTTGTCGACGTCGAACCATACGAGAGTAATGAGAAGCCACATCACGATGAGGTTTTTGAAACGCTGCATTCACACCTCCTTTTTCGGAACCGTTGCGATAATCGCCCGGCAGTAGACAAAAGTCAACGATAGTGGTGCTATGACATGCTTCGTACGAATACTGACACATTCTTCACATCACACCGTTTAAAGGGGCGCGACTTCCCACGAAGTCGCGCCCACTTATCTCACCAATCCTTCACCATCCGCACATGCGGACCGGCCGTAGGAATGTCGAATACGTCCGAATCAACGCGCCAGCCTTCGGATTCATAAAACCTGACGGCTGTCGTGCGCGCGTTGCACCAAAGACGATTCACGTCGCTGTAGAATACGCACTCTTGCACATGCGTGAGCGCGTAGCGCAGCAACGTTTTCCCTGTGCCTTTACCTTGCAGTGAAGGTTCAATAGCCATTCCCCGTAGCTGCCACGCAGGCACATCTGCGTACTCGGAAAGAACGAGGGAGAGGCACCCAATAGGTTCACCTTTCGGCCAGCCGCGATTCGTCTCATATGCCGCGAAGTGCAGCGTGTCCGAATCGTGATCTCCCGGAAATCGCGCACTCTCTGGCGGAAGCCCATCTCTGAGTACACGATGCCGAAGCGAAAGAATTCGCTCTACCGGCACAATGCACAGACATGTCTCTGCGTACGGCAGTCTCTGCGTCGAGGACATGACACACTCCTTTTCTGTTCCTCTCGTAGCACTATGCCAGAATTTTCCGCTCACGCACCTAACGAAAGCGTTGCATGCATGTGCCCTATTGGCGACACCTGTGTACAGGCACGTTTGAATATTCAACTTGGGAGCGCTATCGTAATTCCATGAATCACGAAATGTATGAAAAAGGTGCGCATGGCTCGTCGGCAGTTATGGAGGCAATTACCGCAAAGAAACACTGGGAAGCCAGTGATTTTACAAAGATCCTGTGCTCACTAGCTACATTACCGGGTGCACCAAAAATACCAGGAGCGAACCGCCCCGACTCAATTGATCTGCATTCATGGGTGCGTCCCATCAATCAATTATGGGATCTCACGGCGCAAACCGGCCGCGAACATGGGCGTGTTGTCTTCGCCGATGCCGGCTCCTCAGGGTTGGTGATGGGAAAGACCATCTCAGGGACCGAGACAGGGATTGCGCTCGTCCCAGAAAAACAACGAGGGAGAGAACATCTCCAACGCATGGTGGCAACGATCCACACACCCCAATGGCGAGAAAGGCATCGGCAGGGTTTTTAGTGGCATGGATTTCCTCT
>Ga0255185_1000226_pt1 | contig 8969 bp, 11 predicted proteins | sample Miss_Cont_RepB_0_FD_183616 | JGI IMG/M metagenome (GOLD analysis project Ga0255185, IMG submission 183616) | Freshwater microbial communities from Mississippi River, Louisiana, United States - Miss_Cont_RepB_0h | ecosystem: Environmental > Aquatic > Freshwater > River | place: USA: Louisiana... | reverse complement strand
CAGATTCTTTATTGCACCAAATTCAAAGTATCCACCATATGTAACGAATACTCGAATTTATTCCTGTCTATTGATTTCGAATGATTGCAAACATCGTTGGCGTGGTCGATATAATGAAGATACTGATATTTGTCTTCGTGTTTTAAAGGATGGAGATTGTACAGTGCAATTCAATGCTTTTTTGCAAGGTAAAGCTGCCACACAAACAGTTAAGGGTGGAAATACCGAGGAGTTCTATCATAAAGAATTTGCTGATGAAGATGAGAACTTCAAGAAGACTGGATACAACAGTAGCGGAACGATTAACAAATCGAAGATGCTTGAAGAAATGCATCCTGATGTTGCTAGAGTTGTTTGGAGATACGGACGTTGGCACCACTATGTGGATTATAATCCATTCAAGAAAAATAAATTGCGTCTGAAGCCTGATGTGGTGTTGCCGGAGGGCAACAATGAATATGGAATGAAATTGATCCACAATTTCGGTGCGTAGTGTTGTATTTTTACAACAGTATTGACAGAGATTTTTGAACCGTGTAGAATTCTTCCATAACGTGAGGAAACGAAATGCAATTCACTCAAGAATCAAAGTCTCAACTAGCCAAGCTTATGGCTAGTGAGAACATCCGAGTCGAACATCAAAAGATTCAAACGGCTATGTTCGATTTGAAAAATCGTACACTCTACTGTCCTATCTGGGAAAATATGTCTGGTGAACTTTATGATCTTCTTCTAGGTCATGAAGTCGGTCATGCATTGGAAACTCCAGAAGAAGGCTGGCACAACGCAGTCATGGGCACTGGCAAGTTCAATAAAAACTTCAAACACTTTTTGAATGTGGTCGAAGATGCCCGTATCGAAAAGAAAATCAAACGGCGTTATCCTGGTCTTCGCCCTTCCTTCGTCAAAGCTTATCAGAGTTTGATTGAAAAGGATTTCTTTGGCATTAAAAATCGAAAGATCGATGAGATGCCTTTCATTGATCGTTTGAACTTGTACACCAAAGGTGGTGTCAATCAAGGTATTACCTTTACTGATGAAGAACAAATCCTTGTTTCACAGGTTGAATCTTGCGAGACTTGGGAAGATGTTGTTCGTGTAACTGGTGCCATCTATGATTACTCGAAAGATGAGCAAAAAGAATTGATGCAGGAGCAAATGAAAAAAATCTCCTCATCGTTCGAAGAAATGGAAGATTCTGATTTCGGTGAAGATTACGATTTTGATGATTATGGTGATGAGGAAGGAGAAGAGTTGGAAGAAAGTTCCGATATCTCCAACAAATCTCGCGAATCCGATGATGCTGATGGTGAACAACAGTCATTCGAGAATGATGAATATGTTCTGAATCGGTTCAAAGAATCCTCTCCTTTCCCAGGCTCTGATAATTACGAACCTGTTTGTATTACTGATGAAGAGTTTCGTAAAAATGAATCGAAGTTGCTTTCGAAAGAAAGTCGCGACTATGTTTATGTTGATGTTCCTAAACCAATTCTAAACAAAATTGTCACTCCCTACAAGCGTGTTCATGAGTTGATGGATGCATGTTGGACTCATGAAGAAATTCAACAGAAAATTTCTGAGTATTACACTGAATTTAAAAATAAAAATGACCGTTACATTGGTTTGTTAGCCAAAGAATTTGAGATGCGTAAATCTGCATCGAAGTTCTCCAAACAGAAAATTTCTGAGACTGGTGATATCGATGTAAATCGTATTTACAAATATCAAATTGAAGATAATCTTTTCCGTAAACTTACAAAAGTTCCGAAAGGTAAGTCTCACGGTATCGTTATCATGTTTGATCGGTCTGGATCAATGGTCAACTGTATGAAACATACACTTGAGCAGGTTCTAATTTTGACCTCTTTCTGCCGTAAAGTTAATATTCCTTTTGTGGTGTACGGTTTCGGAAATAATGTTAACTGTCGTAATATTGATTTTCCGAATGAAGGTATGGCTTTGAACGGATTTTCTTCCAACGATAAAGAATTATATTTGAGTCATGTTTACTTGCGAGAGTATTTGAATTCCAATATGAAAGCTTCCGAATACACTCGTTGTATGAAGAATGTTCTTGCACTATCGAACTCCTATGGTGGTCGTTATTCGCGAACTATTTTTCGCCCTTATTCTGAAGAATTGTCCAATACTCCTTTGATTGAAGCAATGGTTGCTCTTGAACCTTTGACTAATGATTTTCGTAAGAGAAACAATCTGGATATTGTAAATACAGTTCTTATTCATGATGGTGATGCAGATAATATTCATTGTTACAATCTCAATAAGTCTTATAAAATTTTCAATTCTGAAAAACAAAATGTTGTTTTGACTGATAAGAAAAACAAACTTCAATTTGATGTTGAAGGTGATAAACTTTTCGAATCTGTTTTGAGTTGGTACTCCAAAGTTACTGATTCTAAAATTATCGGTTTTTATATTACTGGAAATCCTTACGAAACCCGCGAAGCGATTTGCCGACGTTATCATGATGAAAATGGAAAACATATTCAAGAATTGTTTGAAAATCGTTTTTACGAAATGAAAGAAAAATCTAAAGAGTTGCAAAAAATTGTTCGTGACAATAAACACCTTGAATCGAACAACAAAGGCTACTCCAAATTCTATTTCGTTCCTGGTGATTCAAATCTTGCTGCTGAAGAATATGAGTTGGATATTCAAGAGGGTGCCAAAACTAGTCAAATTAAAAAGGCTTTTCTGAAGGCTAATGTCAAAAAACAAATTAGCCGAGTGTTCGTTAACAAGTTCATCCAGCAAATCGCTGTATGATTTTTACAACAGTCTGGAAGGTCGCTTGACAGGATCTTCCAGGCATCATATAATATCCATATCTTCTGAGGAGTTTCTATATCATGGGTATTCGTGCTAATAAGCGCCAAATGGTTCTCAATCTTCTGTCTGCTTCTGGTAAAACCATTCTGAGTCGGCAAGATATTGCTTCGATTTGTTCAGAAAATTCCATTCCATTTCCTCACTGGTTCACCAATGACGATTCTAATCGAGTGAGCCGCGGTATGTTCCGTGTTCCTTCTTCTGCTGTTGTTGACATGGCTTCTTCTGCTCAAGTGATTCCTTTGACTAAAAATACACAATCGGGTAATCGTATCTCTAGCGTTACTACCGATCTTGAAACTGAAGATTTGGTACCAAAAGTATACGATAACTATGTTCCTTTTGGTAACTTCAATGATTTGGTTTCTATCTTTAAGAGCAACCAATTCTTTCCTGTCTTTATTTCTGGTCATTCGGGCAACGGTAAAACTATGTCCGTCGAACAAGCTTGCGCTAAAACCAAGCGTAAATTTGTATGTGTCTCGATGACACCAGATACCGATGAATCCGATCTTCTCGGCAACTATGTTCTAATCAACGGTCAGATGGAATGGCGTGATGGTCCTGTGACGGTTGCTGCTCGCCAAGGTGCTGTTCTCTGCATCGATGAGATTGACTATGGTGCTCAGAATCTTTCCTGCTTGCAACGGGTACTTGAAGGTAAGCCATTTCTTTTGAAGAAAAAGAATGAACTTGTTCGCCCTGCTGAAGGCTTTACTATCGTAGCCACTGCAAACACTAAAGGTAAAGGCAGTGAAGACGGTCGATATATGTTCACCAATGTTCTAAACGAAGCATTCTTGGAACGTTTCCTGAACACCTACGAGCAAGAATTTCCTCCCGTCAAGGTAGAACAAAAAATTATCAAGAAGGAACTTGAATCTTTCGGTCGTAAAGATGATGATTTCGGTGATCTTCTAGTTAACTGGGCTGATGTTATTCGCCAGACTTTCAAGGAAGGTGGTGTTGATGAGATTATTTCAACTCGTCGCCTAGTTCATATCTGCCGTACTTATTCGGTTCATGGCGATAAAGCCAAATCTATTGAATTGTGCTTGAATCGTTTCGATGATGACACTAAGGCAGCCTTTTTGGATCTTTACAATAAACTTCAAAAACCTGAAGTTGCCCAACCAGCAGCAGAAAACAACGAAGTTGATCCTTTCTAATAATGATGCAAAAGCAATCTTGACAAATGAGGTTGCTTTTGCTATTATTATGTTCTGAGCCATGCTCTTTTTTTAATTTTATCTATGGAGATATTTTGATGACTAAGCTTTCCGCTAAACAAAAAATGTTGAAAACTCTTGCCAAGACTGATGGTTTTAATACCTTTACCGTTGCATCTGCTCGGAATCGTTTTGGTGTTAAGAATGTAACTGCTCGCATTCATGAACTTCGTGAAGAAGGTTATCCTATTTACACTAATCGCAAAACTCTTGCTGATGGTCGTAGGATTTCATTCTATCGTCTTGGCACACCTAGCAAAGATGTTGTTGCTGCTGGTTATCGTGCTCTTCGTGAACAAAATGTTCGTGCATTTGCATAATTAGAATAAACCTTTTAATAAGGGAGCGATATATAATAGTATCGCTTCCTTATTTTTTTATGGTGAATTATGGAAATTAAAGTAAAAGTTGATGAATTGAGACAAAAAAAGCTGTTTGTTGCCACGCCAATGTATGGTGGCATGGCACATGGAATGTATATCAAATCTTGCCTTGATCTACAAGGACTACTGATGAAGTATGGAGTGGAAGTTAAATTCTCATTCCTCTTCAATGAATCTTTAATCACTCGGGCTAGAAATTATCTAGCCGATGAATTTCTCCGATCTGAATGTACACATTTACTGTTTATTGATTCCGATATTCATTTCAATACACAAGATGTAATTGCGCTATTAGCATTGGATAAAGATGTAATTGGTGGTCCATATCCAAAGAAAGCAATTAACTGGAGTAATATTGCTGAAGCAGCAAGAAAACATCCAGACTTAGAAGCAAGTGAACTAGAGTCACTTGTTGGTGACTATGTTTTCAATGTTGTCAGAGGCACAAAACAATTTTCTGTCACTGAGCCTTTAGAGGTACTCGAAATCGGCACAGGTTTTATGTTGATTAGACGCGAAGTTTTTGAGATAATGGAAAAATCTTATCCTCAACTGAGATATAAACCTGATCATGTTGGACAAGCAAACTTTGATGGATCAAGATATATTCATGCTTATTTTGATACCATCATTGATACTGCTGATAGTGCAACAGGCGGTGGTACAGATAGATATTTATCAGAAGACTATATGTTTTGTCAGTTGTGGAGAAAAACAGGCGGTCAAATTTATCTATGCCCATGGATGAAGACACAACATATCGGTACATATCCGTTTACAGGAAATATGGCAAAAATTGCTGAATTGACTGGGAGATTGTAATGAAAGATGATCAATATGAATTATTCGAATCTGTTGATACTCTGGATGAAGTTGCTCGCTCACAGGTAGCCACTGAGGGTGGAAGAAAATTTGATGGTAATAAACTTGAATATGGACTTCTTCCTCCTCTTGCACTTAAGGCTACAGTGGACGTTTTGACATTTGGCGCACAGAAATATGAACGTGATAACTGGAAAAAAGTTCCCGATTCTAAGCGTAGATATTTCGATGCACTACAACGACATTTGTGGGCATGGAAAGAAGGAGAACAAGATGATCCAGAATCCAATAAACATCATCTTGCACATGCAATGTGTTGCTTGATGTTTCTGTACGAACATGATATACTATATTCTGTTGATAAACGTGAGGATACATTATGAAACTTTCTAAAGAAACACTTTCTGTTTTGAAAAACTTTGCTTCTATTAATGATGGTATGGTTTTTAGGTCTGGAAATATTTTGAGAACTTGCGATACTCAGAAACAGATTATGGCAGAAACAAAAATCAGTGAAACTATTCCATCAAATTTTGCAATTTATGATTTGAATCGTTTTCTTTCGGTGTTGTCAATCCATGATGACGATACAGAAATTGAACTTGATGATAACAACAAGGCTGCCAATTTGAAGAGTGGTAGAAAGCGAACAAGTTACAAACTCTGTTCAATCGAGATGATTAAAAATGCACCCGAGAAAACGATTCAGATGCCATCTGTTGATGTATCCTTTTCTCTGACATCATCCGATCTAGACTCGATTCTGAAATCTGCTGCTGTTCTCGGATCACCACATATCGCTATTAGGTCTGATGGCAATAAAATTTTAGTTGCTCAATTGGATAGTAAAAATTCTTCTGCACATTCCAGCGAACTGGAAATTGCTGATGGAAATGGTAAGAAATACAATATGCTTTTCAGGACAGAGAATCTTCGAATGATTCCTGGTCCCTATGATGTATCGATTTCGTTTCGAGGTATCGCAAGCTTTAAACATACCGAGAAAGACATTCAGTATTGGGTAGCAACTGAAATCGGTTCTACGAACGAATAAATTTGTGGTTTTTATATTATGAGGTTTTATGGAACATATTCTTTGGACAGAGAGGTATCGTCCTCAAACAGTTAGTGAATGTATTCTTCCCGAAAGACTGAAAAGGCCTTTCGAGGAATATGTGAAAAGCGAAACAATTCCACATTTACTTTTAAGTGGTGGTGCAGGTGTCGGTAAGACAACCATTGCTAAAGCCATGTGTAATGAAATCAATGCTGATTACATCATCATTAATGGTTCTGATGAGTCTGGTATCGATGTATTTCGTACCAAGATTAAAAACTTTGCTTCGACTATCTCTTTCACAGGTGGTCGCAAAGTCATCATTATCGATGAAGCGGATTATCTAAATCCCAATTCGACACAGCCAGCACTTCGCAATGCTATGGAAGAGTTTGCTGAGAATTGCTCCTTCATCTTCACTTGTAATTTCAAGAATCGAATCATCGATCCACTTCATTCGAGGTGTTCTGTTGTAGATTTCACTCTTCGCAATGAAGAGAAGGTTCAGATGGCTGGTTTGTTTTTCAAACGAATCACCAATATTCTGAATCAAGAGAATGTCGAATTCGATAGTAAAGTCATCGCCGAAGTTGTCAAGAAACATTTTCCTGATTTTCGTAGAACCATCAATGAACTTCAACGATATTCCAAGTTTGGAAAAATTGATACAGGAATTCTGTCGCAGGTAGGTGATGTTTCGATACAAGAAATTATTAAATATATCAAAGATAAAGATTTTGGTTCGATTCGTAAATGGGTTGCGATGAATGATGTTGATCCGACAACTCTATTCCGTAAGATTTATGATAATCTATATGAGATTCTACAGCCACAAAGTATTCCTCAAGCAGTAATTATTCTTGCTGATTATCAATATAAGCAGGCGTTTGTTGCTGATGCTGAGATCAATCTTGTGGCTTGTCTAACTGAATTGATGGTAAGCGTAGAATTCAAATGAGTCCATTCGATTATGTAAATGAGATTTTACAAGGAAAAAAACAACTTGTTGTTGATGATATGTCTGAAAAGTCATATGAACCATTTCTAACAAACAAAGCACTTTCTTATCATAGAGATTGTGTATTGTTTGCGAATGAGATGAATCGCAGACATTTTTTAGATAAAAAACTTCAAAATGATTATTTACTAAATACCATAAGGTCCAGAAAAAGACCTTTCAATAAGTGGGTAAAGGCTGAAAAAAGTGAAGATATAGCATGTATTAAGACCTACTATGGTCTTTCAACAGCTAAAGCACATGAAGTCCTCCGTCTGCTTAGTGAAGAACAACTCCAACAATTAAAAGAAAAAGTAAATCCTGGCGGAATGGAGAAATAATATGGTAGATTTAACGACATTTGTAGAGGTGAAGCTGAGACAACAAGATGATTTTTTGAAAGTCAAAGAGACATTGACGCGAATAGGCGTTTCGTCTAGAAAAGAAAAAATCCTATATCAATCATGCCACATTCTTCATAAGAAAGGACAATATTATATTGTTCATTTTAAAGAATTGTTTGCATTAGATGGAAAACCTGCTAATATAACTGAGAATGATATTGAAAGACGGAATGCTATAGCAAAACTATTGGAAGAGTGGGATCTAGTTGAGATAGTTAATCGTTCCATTATTGAAGATAGAATTGCACCAATTCATCAAATTAAAATTATTTCTTATAAAGAAAAAGATGATTGGGAACTTGTAAGTAAATATAACATAGGAAAGAAAAGCCAGAACTAAAATGAATCATGTAAGACAACCTTTCTTGAAACTCAAGAACATCTATACGAATGAAGAAGTGTTCACCGATAAGAAGGCTCTAAAGAGAATTGAAGGAGACATGACATTCATTCTGGTGTTTAAAGAGAGTGATCCTGGTAGAAAATACTGGGTGAACGAATCGGCTTTTAAACCGATGCATAAATAGATTTGTCCACGGGATGGGATCTAGGCTGGGCATCCTAGATAAAACTGCCTGCCACGCTTTCGAGGTGGCAACCTTTAACTCGCTTAAACAAGGAGAAAACTATGACTCTAACTAACTTTACACCTTATTTTCCCTCAACGGTAGGTTTTGACCGTATCTTTGATGCTCTGGAGAGAGTGTCAACAGAAAAGCAAATCTTTCCTCCACACAATATCCTAAGACACGCTACCGCCAAGAATAAGTATCTTGTCGAATTGGCTGTAGCAGGATTTTCACTGGATGAAATTCAGGTAGAAATCGTCAAGGGCACTTTGACTGTTACTGGAAAGAAAGAGGATAAAAATGATAATCATTCTTATCTGTACAGAGGCATTGCCAATCGATCTTTCAAGAAAAGCTTTCAAGTTGCAGAGACGGTCCGCGTGAATGGAGCGGCTTTGGCTGATGGAATTTTGACGGTTGAACTGGAGAATGTAATTCCAGAGGAAGAGCTTCCAAAGCGTATTCCTATTGTTGCAGGAAAACAACAATCTAAACTTCTACAAGAATAACTCTTGACAGGGACTCCTTTCCATGCTATATTGTGTGGAAAGGAGTAAAAATATTATGAAAATCGCACTCGCATCCGATGTACACCTGGAATTCGGCACAACTCTATTCGACAATACTGAGAATGCGGAAGTTCTCATTCTGTCCG
>Ga0255185_1000221_pt1 | contig 9073 bp, 8 predicted proteins | sample Miss_Cont_RepB_0_FD_183616 | JGI IMG/M metagenome (GOLD analysis project Ga0255185, IMG submission 183616) | Freshwater microbial communities from Mississippi River, Louisiana, United States - Miss_Cont_RepB_0h | ecosystem: Environmental > Aquatic > Freshwater > River | place: USA: Louisiana... | reverse complement strand
AAGGAGTTACGTCCACCACGCAGGCAGTCAAAGTGTGGGCAAGGACGACTCCAAGAACATCAAGGAGGCAGCAATATGGCTGTGGAAAAACGAACCAGGGATAGCAAGACACTACCGTCTCCCTACAAGCTAAAAGTGCCTCCTGTTCCTATCAGGTACGACAGGAAAGTAGGTATTCCTTTACAACCTAAGGAAAAGAAATGAAAGGCTTGCTTTCCCCTAAAGTGATGATCGTTGTGAAACAAAACGGCGAGGACGAAGAGTATTCAGATTGTCCTGTTGCGACACAAGACATTAAGGTTAACCTCAAGAACCGTCAGAAAGCGATAGACAAGGCTCAGTACGGGCCTATGAACCCTAACGAGCCTAACAGTCAGTATTGGCGCGATATGGGTGCTAAGTGGCGTGTTTCTGGTGAGCAAGCAAAGAAGTCTCGTTGCGGTAACTGCGCTGCCTTCAATCAAAAGCAGTCCATGCTTGACTGTATTGAGAAGGGTTTAGGCGAAGAAGATGACTGGTCGGCGGTCGATGCTGGCGATCTTGGTTTCTGCGAGATATTTGACTTTAAGTGCGCTGCGCTGAGAACTTGTGCGGCGTGGGTAACTGGTGGGCCTATCACAGACGAGGCAGACGATGAAGAAAGCGATATGGGAGAAGGCGAGACCGAAGAAGCTGGGGAAGAGTGAACCTCTTTCCAAGTCTGAGAAGAAGTCCGCTAAGGCTATGGCCGCATCTGCTGGCAGACCTTACCCGAATCTTGTGGATAACATGAGAGCAGCGAGGAAGAAATGAAAAAGACCAAGGCTGAGAAGAAGATCAGTAAGGTTTACAACGAGTTCAAGGCTGGCAAGCTACATTCAGGCAAAGGTGGCCCGATTGTAAAAAGCCCTTCCCAGGCTCGTGCGATTGCGCTTTCTGAAGCCGGTGTAAAGAGAAAGAAATGACTGCCGCCTGGACTAGGAAAGAGGGTAAGAACGCTAAGGGTGGCCTGAACGAGAGGGGTCGGAAGTCTTACGAGGCTGCAAACCCTGGGTCTAACCTGAAGGCTCCCGTGAAAAGCGGCGATAACCCGCGCAGAGCGTCTTTCCTAGCGAGAATGGGTAACATGCCTGGGCCGGAACGTAAGCCAGATGGTAGCCCTACTAGACTCTTACTAAGCCTAAAGGCATGGGGTGCGAGTAGTAAGGAAGATGCAAGGTCAAAAGCAAAGGCTATTTCGGCGAGGAACAAGAAGTGAAGCGCAGAAAGGGTCTGCTGGACGAAGAGAAGTTCCTGCCTCCGCTGCCAGAGCAGTTGCCGCGCGGGGTTAGTTCGCTTCCAGGGTACGGGCAGACGAGTCCTGTAGCGCAGGGATTGCTAGGGTTTACAGGTAGAAACCCAACGTACTCGGTGATGGATCCACAGGCTCAAGAAATGTCTGATGCTTACAGACTAGGCGAGCAGGCAAGTGTTGCTAGTCAACTGTACGGGTCGGTATTACCCTTTGCTGCTGCTTCTACGATGGCAAGCGCACAGCGAGCAGGAAGTTTGTTGAGTCCGCTTACTGTGTTTCATGGTTCGCCGCATAGGTTTAGTAAGTTTGAGTCAAAAAAAATAGGAACTGGGGAAGGCGCACAAGCGTACGGGCATGGCCTTTATTTTGCCGAGAACCCTGCGGTAGCTAAACAATATCAAGAGAGTTTGTCTGATTTCGATATGTTGGTTGATGGTAAGCCTTTCAATCCTACAAATCCTGCTCATCGTGCGGCACTTGAAGTAAAACAAAGAGGCGGTGATGTAGCAATTAAAGACATAGTAGCTAGTTACAACCAGCAAATAAAAGACCTCAAATCAAGAAATGTTCAGTGGGCTGATGAGCTAGCAAAATCTAAACAAGAAGAACTGCCGTTCATAAAGTCAGGAAAACTACCTGTTTATTCAGAGTCAACTAAAGGCTCCCTTTACACAGTAGACCTACCAGACGAACAAATAGCAAAGATGCTGGATTGGGATAAGCCGCTGAGTCAGCAGTCAAGTGAAGTAAGAAATATATTAAAAAGGCGAATTACATCGGTCGAACCAACAGATAAGTTTGACATGGGTGGCAATTCTTTATTGCGTGACAACAGATTAGGTCAATACGATAAAAACAGTACAAGCCCTTGGATACTTGAAACCCAATCTGCTAATGGGACGAGTAGGTTTGGTTTAAGTCAAAAAGACGTCGATAGGATGTTTGGTGGTAAAGATGTTAACGAACTTACTGGAGAACAAATATTGTCAAGGCTTGCTCAAGAAAAAGGTGGTCAAGCTGCTGCTAGTCAATATTTAAGGGAAGTTGGAATACCAGGAGTTCGTTATTTAGACCAAGGCTCAAGAGGCAAAGGTGGCACAAGTAACTTTGTCGTATTTCCAGGCGAAGAAAGTAAACTAAGGATCATGGAAGTAAACGGAAAACCTGTCGTCATAGACGAAGAAGAGCTAAGGCGATCAGGGTTGCTAGGTGTTTCTGCGCTAGATATTAAAGAAAAAGTTTTTTCTCAAATAGGCTCTAAATCTCTCCAAGAACCTGTTTCTATAAATCCAAAATATTTGACTTTTAGAGAAACGGATCAAGGAAGGCTTGAACAAGTACGGGAGTTGTTTCCTAAAGGCGAGCCAATGAATCCTATAGTTACCATCAAAGAAGCTGATGGTTCATACAGTATTCTTGATGGTCATAATAGGGCCGTTGTAGCTATGGAACGGGAACAAAAAATACCTATGGTTTCGGTTACAAGAAAGGAATATGAGGATCTAAACCAAAGCGGTTTTGATGACATGGAAATATCTTTTGCCGCTTTAACGAGAGCTAACCAAGATGATGCTGCGTCTGATTTGAATAGGCAGTTTTCAGGGTCTGATGTTGGGGGCCGTGGTATGAAGGCTTATGCAAAACTTCCTGAGTATGGTGCGGCAGTAGGAGCAGGATTACTAAGTCCTGCTGTCTTAGAGTACCTTCGTCGCAGAGATGAAGAGGGTATGTAAAGCGTTGCTAATAAACAACATATGAACAACAAACTATTGGAAGATGGTGAAAGAAAGCTACCTCCTGCTGCTGGAATGGGCAGGGCTAAGGGTGTGCCTAACAAGAGCACTGCTGCGGTGAGAGAAGCCATTGCAAAAATGGCAGAACTAAACGCACCAAGGTTCTCTAATTGGCTAGACCAAGTAGCCGCAAAAAGCCCAGAAAAAGCTTGCGATATTTACTTGAGGGCTATTGAGTACCACATACCTAAGTTGGCAAGGACAGAGGTAACGGGAACTGACGGGAAACCAGTTGCTTTACAAGTGACATGGGCGCAACCAGAATAATCATCCCGTATGCACCGCGAGCGCAACAGCTTCAGATCCACCATGCGCTTGCAGATAAACGATTCGGCGTTGTTGTTGCTCATCGTAGATGCGGAAAGTCGGTCAGTGCCGTTAACCACATCATCAAGTCCGCGATAGAGAATCAACGCGAGGCTCCCAGGTATGCGTTCATCGGGCCTACTTATTCTCAGACCAAGCGAGTCATTTGGGATTACCTCCTCAAGTTTACCGAGCCACTTAACGCCACTGCCAATATTGCGGAGCTACGGGTTGATTTCTGGGGCAGACGCATCCAGCTTGCAGGGTCTGATAACCCAGACTCTCTTAGAGGACAGTATTTCGACGGGGTTGTATTCGACGAGTTCGGGGATCAAAACCCTAAAATTTGGTCGGAAGTGGTTCGTCCGGCCTTGTCAGACAGGATGGGATGGGCGTTATTCCTTGGAACCCCAAAGGGAAACAACCACTTCAAAAGTCTGAGAGACCATGCGTCAGAGCATAACGATTGGGCCTTGCTTGAGTTCCGAGCATCCGAAACAGGTCTTATCCCTCAGGCTGAACTCGACGCAGCCAAGTCTGAAATGGGAGACGACAAGTACCTGCAAGAGTTTGAGTGTTCCTTCGACTCAGCCATCGAGGGAAGTTACTACGGGCAGCTTCTCAATGAGCTACCGTCTGAGCGGTTCCACGACATCCCTGTAGATGGTTTAGCTAAGACTTATTGCGCCTGGGATCTAGGTATAGGTGACTCCACTGCGATCTGGGTTTGCCAGAGAGTGGGCCTAGAGACACGACTTATTGACTTTGTGGAGAACCACGGTCAGGGGCTTGACTGGTATGTGAACTGGCTGAGAACGAACCATTACGAATTAGCCGAGCAGTTGCTTCCTCACGATGTACAAGTCAGGGAGTTAGGCACTGGACGCTCAAGGATGGAACTCCTACAAGAAGCAGGGCTAAACATTACGATTGTGCCGAGAATGGGTGTTGACGATGGGATACAAGCCGTGAGAAGGCTAATTCCTTATTGTTGGTTTGACTCCAAGACAAAGCGTGGAGTGGACGCGCTACGCAATTATCGGAGACAATACGACGATAAGCGTCAGGTCTATTGGGACAAACCTCTCCACGATTGGGCATCTCATGCGAGCGACGCATTTCGGTATCTTGCGGTTGGCATGTCCGAGACAACATCTTGGTCTAAACCTCTGAAACCTAACGTAAGCTGGGTGGTGTAATGGACGACGGTAGACTTAAAGCAATACTTCAAGGCGAAATCGACAACGCGATAGGCTTTCTTGAGACCGAGACGGTCGAGCAGCGTAAGAACGCGCTAACTGCCTATATGCGTGACCCCTATGGGAACGAGGTCGAGGGTCGCTCTCAGATCGTAACCGGTGAGGTTGCGGAAGCGGTAGACGGGATGCTCCCGCCTCTCATGCGTTTGTTTACTTCTGCCGATCAGATTGGTGTATTCGAGCCTGTAGGCCCAGGCGATGAGCCTTTAGCAAAACAAGCAAGCGAGTACACGAACTGGGTGCTTATGAAGCAGAACCCAGGCATCTCGATCATGCACGACTGGTTTAAGGACGCGATCCTTCAAAAGGTCGGGATCATCAAAGCCTACTGGGATGATTCGATTTCGGTCACAAAGGAGCAGTACGCAAACCTGACAGACGACGAACTCGCCATGATTATGTCTGACGGGACGATGGAGATCGCTGCCCAAGAGACGATTGAGCAAGAGATTGACGGTCAAATGATGCGCGTCCATAACGTCGCGTTGATGAAGCAAACCAAGTCAGGAAAGATCAAGATCGAGAATGTGCCTCCCGAAGAGTTCTTGATCTCAAAGGCAGGAAAGACTGTCAGGGACACGCCTTTCGTTGCACATAGAAAGCTCATCACAAGGTCTGATCTGGTTGCAATGGGGTTTGATCCTGAGATCGTGATGAACCTTCCGGTTTACAACGACCTTGAGTTTTCTGCTGAATACATAGCTCGATACAACCGAGACGAGCAACCTTACATGGAGCCAAGCCTCGACAAGTCCATGCAGACGGTTGAAGTGTTTGAGTGCTACTTAAAGACAGACTACGACGGAGATGGGATCGCAGAACTTAGACGGGTTCATTTTTCTGGGAATGAAATCCTAAGTAACGAAGAAACTGACTATGTGCCGTTTTACACCCTCTGTCCTATTCCGATACCTCATCGCTTTTTTGGGGATTGTCCTGCTGATCGTACAGTTGATCTCCAGCTTATCAAGACTACTTTAACGAGGCAGATGCTTGATAACCTGTACTTACAGAACAATACTCGGATGGGTGCTGTAGAGGGTCAGGTTAATCTCGATGACCTCATGTCGGTGACCCCTGGAGGTGTAGTTAGGATGAAGAATCCCGCTGCACTTGTACCGATTACAGTTAATCCTGTTGCTCAACAGGTATTCCCTTTCATGGAGTACCTAGATCAGATCCAGGCCAAGCGTACGGGCGTTACCGAGGCTTCCCAAGGGTTAGACCCCAACATCCTACAAAACGTGACTGCTGCGGCGATAGCGGCTCTTACGCAAGCCTCACAAGGCAAGATAGAACTCATTGCTAGGATATTTGCAGAAACAGGCGTAAAAGATCTTTTCAAAGGACTTTTACATCTTTTATGCAGATACCAGGACAAAGCAGTTTTGATTCGGATGCGTGGGCAGTACATCCAGTACGACCCAAGAGAGTGGTCGAACCAATACGATGTATCAGTGAATGTCGGACTTGGTACGGGGAGCATGGAACAAAGGATGGCCATGCTCAGTATGGTTCTTGCGAAACAAGAGCAACTCATGCAGACGCTAGGCCCGAACAATCCTTTGGTGTCTGTCTCGCAATATCGTGCGACGCTCGGAAAACTCGTTGAGGCTGCCGGCTTTGTAGACTCTGCTGAGTTCTTTAAACCCGTTACACCTGAGATTGACGCAATGCTTGCACAACCTCAGCAACAAGGCCCAGATCCTGCTGTGCAGATGATGATGGCCCAAGCCCAAGCAGACATCGAGATTAAGCGTCAGAAAGCTATGGCAGACATTCAGCTAGCGAGAGAGAAAGCTGTAGCCGAGTTAGAACTCAAGCGCATGGAGTTTGAGGCAGAGGCGCAGATGAAGGCTATGAAAGTAGGGGCTGGGATTACATCTAACATTGAGATACCTGGGTAATCATGGATCTAAGCGCATTTGGTAGCCCAGAGGACTTTGCATGGGGTCTTGCAAATGACCCTAACTTTTTGAAAACCGCTGCAACCTACGGGATCTCTTACGCGGACATCCTTAACTACATTGCACCTACTGTTGCGCCTGCTCCAACCCCTGCGCCAACCCCCGCCCCGACACCAGAACCAACCCCTGCTCCAACGCCAGAACCAACGCCTGCTCCAACACCTGCGCCTACCCCCGCGCCTGTTTATGAGCCGGTTTACGTTCCAACCTACGAACCTCCTCCGACTTACGTAGAGCCTGAGCCTGTTTACTACGAGCCACCACCAAGGACACCTTACAACGGGTATGACTTCAACTCGATTGTTAGCCAAACGCAGACAAGGGCTAACCAAGGCTTTACGCCGTCTGAGTTGTACAACTATGCAGTCTATTCGCTAGGCTTTACTGGCCCAGAAGCGCAGAGCATACTTGCTAGCGTATCCTTTCCCAAGACTGCGGAGCAAATCGAGGCTGAAAGACTTGCGGCAGAACGAGAAGCCCAACGTGTGGAAGCAGAAAGACTCGCAGCGGAACAAGCAGCAAGAGACGCAGCGAGATTAGAGGCCGAGCGTCTAGCGGCGCAAGAAGCCGCAAGGCTAGAGGCAATCAGAGTAGAAAACGAGCGTATAGCCGAAGCCCAGAGAGTCGAGGCGGCGCGTCTGGCAGCAGAGGAAGCGGCAAGGTTAGAAGCGCAGAGGATTGAATCTGAGCGTATAGCCGCAGAAGAGGCTGCGAGAATTGCCGCAGAAGAGGCAGCGAAATTAGTTGTTACGCCTGCCCCAACTCCTGCACCTACGCCAGAACCAACTGCCGCTCCTACTCCGGAACCAACGATTGCCCCTACTGCTGCACCCGCTCCTGCACCAACAGAAGCCCCAACCCCAGCACCAACCATTGCTCCTACGCCTGCACCAACATTACCTCCAGCGAGTCCTACCATGTTAGACGTAAACAGCGCAATATCTGCGTTCTATCAAACGTTTGGTAGACCGCCGACTGACAGAGAGTTGACTAATTTTGAGAATTATCAACTAAATTCCACGATGCCTTTTAGGACATTAGACGAATTCAATGAATACCTAAGGGCATCAATTGCTACTCCGACACCTACGCCTACACCTACAACAACCCCCACCCCTACGCCCGCTCCAACTGCGCCTCCTTCTGCTTTTGCGTCTATTGACATTGATACAGCATCTAGCGTGTTTGAGGGAATATTTGGCCGTCAACCATACGCATCGGAGTTAACAAACTTTTTTGTCGCTATTGAAAACAAAGATCCAAGAGTTGCATCTGTCGAGGCTTTTACTCAGTACCTCATGGGGACAATGGCAACGCCAGCACCAACGCCGGCACCTACAGCTACACCATCCCCAACGCCAACCCCGACGGTTACGCCAGCACCTACTGGTACACCGGCACCTACAGTTACACCAGCTCCAACACCGTCTCCAACTACAACACCAACGCCAACGGTAACGCCTGCACCTACACCAGCACCGACAGTTACGCCTGCGCCAACGCTGCCACCAGCGACACCTAAGCCACCGGCCACTGTATTAAGCGAGTTGCAAGCAAGAAGCATTTTCCTCAACCTTTTTGGCAGACAACCAGACGCAACGGAACTTGCTAACTTCCTTGCTGCACAATCAAGCACGAATCCGTTTGTCACGCCACAAAGTCTAGAGTCTTATCTGCGAGGAACTGACGCATATACAAGGTATTTGCAAAGCCTACAGCAACCCACAACAAGTGGGTTTTCGTCAGTACCTCAGACCTTTGGTGGCGCATTTAGTGTGCCTGTTACGCCTATGGCTGGGCCTGCTTACTACGAGGTTGGTGGTTCTCCGATCATGGAGACTTCCGCTGTTGCTGGCCCTGAGATAAGGCGCAGGACTCAACAAAGGCTTGGTGAGGGCTTTACGAGAGAGCAACTTACCAACTATGCAATCTCACAAGGCTTAAGCCCTGATGTCATCAAGTACGCATTTGGCGAGGACGTAACGCTGCCTGGGACAATCCAGACAGGGCTTACGCCTACCTTTAGGTCTGGTGCTGCTGGGTTCACAAGTATGCGTCCTAGCTCGCTAGAGTTTGGTGTGCCTGCTGTATCACAAGCGGTAAAGCAGTACACTCCAGGCGCATTTGATAGTGCTGCATTAAAAGCTAAATTCGAGTCTCAAACCGGCATTACCTATGGTGGCGAAACAATACCCGTCATAGGAACAGGTCAAGCAGCGACAGACCAGCAGTTAAGAGAGAATGTTGACCAAGCAAAACTTTACAAAGGCGGCAAAGTAAAGGGATTGCTTGGGCCTGACCCTGGTGGCCCTGACGATGGTTACGCTGCATTGCAAAAGGGTGAGTACGTCATTCGTAAGAAGGCCGTGAATAAGTACGGTGAGGATTTCTTGGAGGCTCTGAACGAGTCAAGACTACCTAAAAAGAAGGCTAAGAGCTTGTTATGACACAGCGCTGGGAACGAGCTAAAGGTTT
>Ga0255185_1000218_pt1 | contig 9092 bp, 9 predicted proteins | sample Miss_Cont_RepB_0_FD_183616 | JGI IMG/M metagenome (GOLD analysis project Ga0255185, IMG submission 183616) | Freshwater microbial communities from Mississippi River, Louisiana, United States - Miss_Cont_RepB_0h | ecosystem: Environmental > Aquatic > Freshwater > River | place: USA: Louisiana... | reverse complement strand
AACGCAGATTTAGTTTGGTGGCATACTTAGCGCATGGGCATTTTTAACCGCACCGTCAACAAGGCCGCAATTTCACCGCAGCCAGCAAAAACAGCGGCAGTAGGCGGACAGTATTATTCGGCTAACACGGCTGGCGTTGGCATGATCGGTCAGTACTACTCGTACAGCGAAGGCGAAGCACGTAATCGTGCAATGAGTGTGCCAACAATTAGTCGAGCGCGCGATCTCATGGCAAGCGTTATCGGTTGCATGAGTTTGAAAATGTATAACGAAATTTGGAACGGCGAAGAAATGGAAAAATTGCCGTTAGCGCCCCGCACATGGTTGCGAAGACTTGACCCAAGTGTGCCTAATTCGTTTTTGCTTGCATGGTTATTTGATGATCTTTTTTTCTACGGTAGAAGCTTCCTCTACGTCACCTCGCGTACGGCTGACGGTTACCCAGCGTCGTTTACTCGACTACCAGCCGCAATGGTCAACACACTTGATCAAACTGGCCCAGTATGGTTTGCGCCGTCAAAACAATTGACGTTTCAAGGCGGCAATTTAAACCCTGACGATCTCGTGCAATTTTTGTCGCCGATACAGGGCATTGTTTACATGAGCGAAAAAGCAATCGCAACAGCGTTGCAACTTGAAGCGGCACGTTTTCGTAACTCGTCATCGGCTATACCGGCAGGCATTTTGCGACAGACAGGTGGCGAACCGTTAAGCGCTCAAGAGTTAGCCGACCTTGCAGCGGCCTTCAATGCGGCACGGGCCACAAACCAAACAGCCGCTTTAAACGAATACGTCAGTTACACAGAAACACAAACCAGCCCTGACAAAATGTTGTTGATTGAGTCAGCAGAATTTCAAGCTATGGAAATGGCACGGCTATGCAACATTCCGCCATATCTTGCAGGTGTGTCGGTTGGTAGTTATTCGTATCAGTCAAGCGCTGAGGCGCGCATGGATTTGTGGACATTTGGCGTACGCGCTTACGCCGACTGCATTGCTGGCACACTTAGTCAAAACAACGTGTTACCTAACGGCACATATGTCGAATTTGACGTTGAGCAATACCTATCGGGTGAATACTCGATGAGTGATTACCGCGAAGACAATTCCGAAACACCGATACCAAATGGAGTACTATAAATTTTATGATCCGACTTACCCCTTCACAGATCACGGTTGACGCAGCGGCGGCAGAGGGCTTGCCGTCGCGCTCAATCTCAGGCGTAGCCGTCACATACGACGAAACAGCGACCGTCAGCGACGGTACACAAGTACGGTTTTTGCAGGGGTCGTTGCCAGTCACGGGGCGCGACCCGAAACTTTATATGCAACACGACAGCAACCAAATTGTCGGCAAAGTTGTTGAGCGCGTTGACACGGCTCAGGGCATGATGTTCACCGCCAAGATCAGCGCCACTCGACTAGGCGACGAAGCTTTAACGCTGGCAAACGACGGCGTAATTGACGCAGTATCAGTCGGCGTAACACCCACAAAATTTAGGTACGACGAAGACGGCGTGATGATCGTTGAGGCCGCCAACTGGTCAGAATTGTCGCTGGTATCCGAGGGCGCGTTTGCCGGTGCAGTAATTACCGACGTTGCGGCCAGCGCACCCGACGAACCAGCCGTTGAGGGTATCCACGAAACCGAGCCACAAGTAGAGTTAATATCAGATCAAGAGACAACACAGGAGACAGACATGACCGACAAAAACGAGCAACCAGTAGTCGAAGCGGCACAAGCAACCGTCGACAAACTTTGGGCGCAACCAAAACGCGAATTTCGTATGCCAAGCGTTGGCGAATATCTTGCCGCGTACCACATCGGCGGCGACACATTCCGCAAAGTAAACGAAGAATTTGTCGGCGCACAAAAAGCAAAACAAAGTGTGCTTGAAGCAGCCGCAGGCGACATCGCAACAACCGACACACCGGGTTTGTTGCCAGTACCAGTACTCGGGCCAGTATTTCAAGACATCAACTTCATTCGACCATTCGTAACAGCGATCGGCGCTCGCGCATATCCTGACGGTGGCACACAAAAAACATTTATCCGACCAACGATCACAACTCACACATCAGTTGCAGAACAGACAGGCGGCGCCGAATTTGGTGCAGCGTCAGCAACCACAATGGTGATCGCAGCAAACTCGGTAACAAAAAAGACGTTTGCAGGTCAAGTAACTTTGTCGGTGCAAGACATTGACTTCACATCACCAGCGGCGATGACACAAATCATGAATGACCTTATGGGTCAGTACATGATTGCAACAGACAACTTTGCAGTTGACGCACAGGTTGCAGGCTCGACCACAATCGGTCAATGGGACGGCACACCTGAGGATTTAATTTTGTTCCTCTACGGTGCAGCGCGCGACATCAGCAACGGCTCAAACTTGTTCCCAACACACTTGTTGTTAGGTGCAGACGCTTGGGCAAAACTTGGTAGCACAGTCGACAGCGACAAACGACCATTGTTCCCAATGGTTGGTGTGCCGGGTCTTGGTGGATACAACACACTTGGCGCAGGCAACGTAACAAACTGGTCAACAACAAACCCACTCGGTTTGCAGATCATCGTTGACAGCAACGTTGCAGCAAAAACAATGATCGTGTTCCACGCACCAGCGTCAGAGTACTACGAGGCAATTCGCGGATTGCTTAGCGTTGAAAACCCCGGCACGTTGTCACGTACGTTCTCGTACTACGGCTACGCGTCGTTCTTTCAAGCAAAAGCAACACTCGCTCAAAAAATTACATACGCTTAGTCGAGTAGCGGCATAACCGCTATGGCAACCTACGCAACAGCAAGCAAACAGTTATTGGACAACTACGCCTGCATATCTACGCTTGAGCCAACTGACATACAAGTTGGCGACAGCGTAGTTGTAGGGTCGTTAGGCGCACCGTTCAACGGCACGTTCACCGTGTTGTCATGCCCTCAATACAGATACACGGGCGTTGATAGCACAACTGGCGAATGGACATTTGACCAAACGCAACCAATACCTAATCAGGTTTTGTACGCCTGCACAGGTAGCAACGTTGACTTCGTTGCGATCTTTACCGGCACGGTCGCGTTTACACCAACTTGTACGTGGATTACGGCCGCAAACCTGATCACCTATTTAGGCGTGTCGATTACTAACCCGTCAGATGATTACACGCTGATCACGCAGTCTGTTAGCGCGGCTAACCAGTTTTGCAGTCGTCGTCGAGCTGAGGCAGGTTATAACGACAATTTGACTACTAGCCCGTCAGGTGACGTAACGCTGGGCACTCTTATGTATGGCGCAGCGCTATGGCGTAGTCGAGGCAGCCTTGAAAATGTGTTTGCGTCGTTTGACAACATGGGTACAGCACCGCAACAATCATTGACACCGATCGTTAAACAGTTGTTAGGTATTGACCGACCAGCGGTGGCATAGTGCCTGCACCATACACAGATTTATTAAACGAGGCGATTGACGACCTGACCGCAACGCTCACGGCCGTCACGGGTTTGCGCGTTGTCAATGACCCGACAAAACTCGTGCCAAATTGCGTGTTTATGCAAGCGCCAAGTTTCACGACGATCGCTGGCAACGGCAACATCGTACGCATGGATTTCCCGATCAAAATTGTTGGTAGTGGCCCAGCAGGGCTACCCGTGTTGCGCGAAATACTACAGATCAGCGCAACGGTGCTTGGCTCAGCGATAATCGTTATGTCGGGTCGCCCCGGCACACTCGAGATCGGCGGTCAAGAATACCCGTGCTATGACCTAGCGGTTGGCGTACAAGCGCAAACAGCGTGAGCATACACACGGTCACGGTCGCAGTATGGTAAAACTATAGATACAACAGCAAAGGATTAAGACATGGCAACTAGCACTTATTTATCAAACCCAGTTGTGCTGATCGGCGCTAGCAGCGCGTCAACCACAGACATCACCGACCAAGTGTCGGCAGTAACCGTCAACTACGTTGTCGAAGCACTTGAAGACACCGCGTTCGGCTCGACTGCACGAACCAACACGGCAGGCCTGCAAAACAACAGCGTCACGCTCACCGTGTACGCGTCGTATGCAACGTCAGAAAGTTACGCAACATTGTCAGCGCTGGTCGGTACAAAGTGCTATATCAAAGTGACCCCAGCAACAGGCGCAAACACAGCGACTAACCCCGGCTTTGAACTGACAAACACCTACCTGAGCGCGCTACCAGTTATCAACGCAAACTTGGGCGAGTTGTCAACATACGACATTGAACTTATGGGTGGCGCGTACACAGTCGACGTAACGTGATCTAACGTGCCGTAACTGGCCGAGAACAGGAAAGCACAATGAGACTAAAACTAAAAGTTGACCTAAACGACGGCACACAGCCAGTCGAGTTAACGACAAATATGTTTGTCATTTGCGAATGGGAAAAAACCGAGGGTCGCAAAATTAGCGACGGCAAAGGTATCGGCTATAGCGATTTAGTTTGCTGGGCGTACCATTTGCTGAAACTTAGCGGCGAAAAAATGCCTGCAACATATCGCGACTGGGTTAAAGCAAACCCAAACATGACTATCGAGGCGATTGACGAGACAGACCCAAACCATACGGCGTAGGCAGTTACCGACGGCAACTAGCAGAACTGTTAGTCGCAACAGGGTACTGGCCTACGACAATCGAGTTTGACACGCGCGACCTTATAACGGTGATTAGTCTGTTAAATAAGCAAAAGAGGTAACACGTATGCCAGCAAGCACAACTATTGAGGTCGTCGGCGTTAAACAGACAATCAACAGTTTGCGCAAAATTGACCCACAGTTGCAAAAAGATTTTAAGGCTGACGCAACGCAGATCGCACAGCCAGCAATACAGGCAGGCAAAGCCGTCTATAAAGAGTTGCCGTTGTCGGGCATGAAATACGGTTGGACACAACGCGACCGCAAACTATTTCCGTTTACAGTCACCAAAGCAATCAACGGCGTACGCATGAGGTTTGACACTCGACGCAACGCCGTCGGCGTGATTTTGATTGAGCAAAAAGACCCAGCCGCCGCAATCTTTGAAACAGCCGGTCGCGCTAACGCAAACAAATTAGGTAACGCGCTCGGGTTTGTTGGTGCTGGTCGCACTCGACTGATCGGGCCAGCGGTGTATAAAGCGCGTCGCGGTATTGAAGCTGAGATGACAAAGATGATTGCTAAAACTATGCGCGACGTGCAGAGGGATATTTAGTCATGGCATTAAGTATTCCTATTGTCTCTGAGTTTGACGGCAAGGGCATTGACAAAGCAATCAAAGAATTTAAACAGTTAGAAACCGTTGGCGAAAAAGCACAGTTTGCGATTAAAAAAGCGGCCGTGCCAGCAGCGGCGGCGCTAACGGCGGTTGCTGGCGCGTTGGGTTTGGCGGCTAAAGCAGCAGCAGAGGACGAACAGCAACAAGCAATTTTGGCTAACACTATGCAAAACGTTGTCGGTGCGACTGACGCGACGGTTGCAGCGACCGAGGACATGATCGCGGCTATGTCGAGGGCGACGGGTACGGCTGATAGTGAGTTGCGACCAGCGTTTGCCGCGTTGCTTGTTGGTACTAAAAACGTTGGCGAGGCAACTGACGCGCTGACGTTGGCTCAAGACGTTGCGATCGCTACAGGTGCAGATTTAGCAAGCGTTAGCGACGCGTTGGCTAAAGCGTACGCAGGCAACATGAAAGGGCTACGTGCGTTATCGCCTGAAATGGCAGGGCTAATCAAAGAAGGCGCGTCACTTGACACGGTGATGATGGCGTTAAACGACAACTTTGGTGGCGCGGCCGCACGATCAGCAGAAACCGCAGCAGGCAAATTTAAAATACTAAAAAACAGTTTGGCTGAAACACAAGAGTCGATCGGCGCGGCATTGTTGCCGGTGTTGCAAAAAGTGTTGCCGTATTTGCAGGCAATGGCTGATTGGGCGCAACGTAACCCTAAAGCGTTTTTGATTATTGCTGGCACGATTTCGGCGGTTGCGGCCGCAATCATGGCGGTTAATATCGCTATGGCGTTAAACCCGTTTGGTTTAATTGCGGTAGGTATCGCAGCACTTGTTACTGGTTTAACGTTTGCTTACACAAAGTTTGAGACGTTTCGCAACATTGTCAACACGGTGCTTAACGGTTTGATTGCAGGGTTTGAAACATTTGCTAATTCGTTTATCGGCGCAATTAACTTGATTATTCGAGGCATGAATTTGATTAACCCGTTTACCGATATTGGTAGTTTGCCGACGATCTCGTTGGGTCGTATCGGTAGTGGTGGTGGTGGTGCTACGGCTGTTGGTGGCGATACGCGTACGGCTGACCGTATGGCTCGAGAGGCAGGCGCGTCTATTCCGAGTGTGCCAGCGATTATTGGTGGCGGTGGCGGTGCAGGTGGTGGCGGTGGCGCTGGTAGCGGCGGCGGTGGTGGTGGCGTTGGTGGTGGTGGCGACTTAGTAACAATTCAAGGCGCACTAACGACATACGGTATGGCTGAACGTATCGCGGCGCGTCAATCAGGTGACGTAACGATCAACGTGACGGGCGGTATGTCGACTAGCGCCGAGATCGGTCAAAGCGTGTTAAACAGTTTGCTGGCATACCAGCGCACTAACGGCCCACTTGACTTAATGATTGCACAGTAGTTATGGCAGGCGTTGCAGTTGTCGCTAGTGGCAATTATGACTTAGAGATTGACACGGGGTTTGTTCAAGACGCATTTTTGCTTGACGACGCAACCGCAGGCGTACTCGACAACACGACATATGTGCTTGACGGTACGACACAGTTTGCGAGTGTGCTTGACGGCATAAACCAAGTCAACGTGCGGCGCGGCCGACGCGATCAGGGCGACCAATTTAGTGCAGGCACAATGACGTTTACCATGCTTGATACCGACGGTATTTTTATGCCGTTTGACGAGGACAGCCCGTACTACGACACAGCCGAGGCTAAGCCGGGTTTAGCGCCTATGCGTCGAGTGCGGTTATCGCGGTACAGCGCCACAAACGTCAAAGAATATCTGTTCGTTGGCGTGATTGTTAATTTTGATTACAACTTTGCGCTTGGCGGTTTAGACACGGTGACGGTTTATTGTGCAGACGATTTTTATTTGTTGGCACAAACATATTTAGACGAATTCAATGTGTCAGAAGAATTGTCTAGCGCTCGACTGACAGCCGTACTTGACCGACCCGAGGTTGATTTCCCGTTGGCGACCCGTGACATATCGACTGGCACACAAACGCTCGGTGGCGCGTCAGCGTTTACTATTCCGCAAGGCACAAACGTGCTTGGTTATTGCTCTCAAATTAACGAGGCTGAGCAAGGCAGATTATTTATGTCGCGTGACGGCGATCTAACATTTCAACCGCGTATCGGTACGACGCTTGACCCGTCGGTAGCCGACTTTAGTGAACTGGGCGCTGACATACCGTACAACGGGCTAGGCATAACATTCGAAGCAGACCAAGTAACAAACCGTGCAGTCGTACAAATACTTGGTAGCAATAACCCACAAGTCGCAGACGACACAGGCAGTCAAGCAACGTACTTTATACAGACGTACTCGATCATCGACAGTTTGTTGCACAGCGACGCAGCCGCATTAGACCTAGCAACGTATCTACTTGACCCTAACCCTGAGCCGCGCTTTACGTCGCTTAACACGGCGTTTGCCATGTTGAGCAGCGCCGAGCGCGACACCGTAGCCGTGATCGACATAGGCGACACGATTACTATTGAGAAATCGTTTGCCCCCGGCACCAACCCAGCGTCACTAGCCCAAGAGTTAAGTATCGAGGGCATAGAGCATTCGATCAACGTGAACAACGGCCATATTGTCACCTATTACACGTCGCCAACTACGATCGTTTACGAGCTCATACTCGACGACCCCTCGTACGGTATCATCTCGGCAGACAACGCGTTAGGTTAAAGTAGGCAATATGACGACACCATTTCCATTTGTTGCTGGTCAAATTTTGACGGCCGCGCAATTAAACGACATACAAAATTTGCCGATATCAGACAAAACCGCGTCATACGTTTTGGTTGCAACTGACGTTTTTAAGCGCACAATTATGAACGCGGCCGGCGCAACCACGATCACAGTCGACAACAACATTTTTACAACAGGCGACGTAATACAGGTCGCTAACAAAGGTGCAGGCACTTGCACGATCACCGCAGGCGCAGGCGTAACTATTAACACATCGGGGTCACTTGCTTTGGCGCAATATGGGGGCGGCTATTTACTTGCATTGTCGGCGTCAACTTTTACTTTTTTTAATTTAGGGTCAGGCGCAAGTTACGGAACAGCAACAGGTGGTTCATCGTCGAGTATTACTGTCAGCGGCGTAAATTACACGCTTTTGACTTTTACTACTGACGGCACTTTGACGGTTACTAAATCAGGTTTGTTTGATGTTCTTCTTGTTGGTGGCGGTGGCGGTGGCGGTGGTAGTGACCCTACTCAAGGTGCAGGCGGCGGTGGCGGCGGTGCTGGCGGTGTGCTTGGTTACTCACCTTTAGCAACAATTTATTTAACTAGCAACCAGTCAATAACGGTTGGTGCAGGCGGCACAGGTGGTACGACTAGTGCATTAAGCACACCTTCAAATAATGGTTTGTCAAGCACTCTTTCAACTTTGATTGCTGTTGGTGGTGGCGCAGGTGCAGGCTTTGCAGGAATTGACGGCGCAGGCGGCACAAAGAAAAACATTTTTGGTTTATCTGGTGGTTCAGGTGGCGGCGGTACTGGCGGTAATTTGAACGCAACAAACGGCGGTTTTTCTTATGCGCCAACAATTATCGGCAACACAGGCGGCAACGGAAACAGCGCAAACGATAGCGCAGGTGGCGGCGGCGGCGGTGCATCGGCGGTTGGCGGTAATTTCAGCACAAATGACGGTGGTGTAGGTGGTGCAGGTTTAGATATTTCAACTTGGTTAGGTCAGGCAGGTGGCACAACGATTAAAGGCGGCGGCGGCGGTGGCGGTCGTGCGTTAAATGTTGGTGCAGGTGGCGCAGGTGGTTCAGGTGGTGGCGGTGCTGGTTCATCAGGTGTTGTTGACGGCGTTGCTGGCACAGCCAATTC
>Ga0255185_1000217_pt1 | contig 9105 bp, 8 predicted proteins | sample Miss_Cont_RepB_0_FD_183616 | JGI IMG/M metagenome (GOLD analysis project Ga0255185, IMG submission 183616) | Freshwater microbial communities from Mississippi River, Louisiana, United States - Miss_Cont_RepB_0h | ecosystem: Environmental > Aquatic > Freshwater > River | place: USA: Louisiana... | reverse complement strand
TTTCTTCGATTTTTTAATACTTTTGGTCAAAACTTTTTTATTGAAAAAAAAAATTTAAGTATAAATTTCAATAACTTTTACAAGTGTATTTTATAAAAAGTTAAAACAGGGTCTCTAGAAAAAAATGAAATAGAAAAAGTTAAAAACAATGGAATCTAAAGCACTACTTAACCTCGGCGTTAAATATTATCTAGGTGATGGAGTTGAACAAAACTTTGATACGGCTTTGAAATACTTTCGTGAAGCAGAAGCTCTTAATGATCCTCAAGCATTAGTAGCTATAGGTAATTGCTATTATCTAGGTGATGGAGTTGAAAAAAATATGGACATAGCGCTAGATTATTATCACCGATACTACACTGCAACTGGTAAAATTCCACTTACACAAAAAAATAACATAAACTTTACTATATATGTTCGCTTAATGTCGAAAAAATAATACTAAATTACTATTAAGTGATTATATCGCTCGAACATGCTTACCAACTCTCGTTTTGAGTTAGCTTCGTTGTTTTTAATGCGAACAGTAGCCCATTCAGCATGCTCACGCATAATGAATGCATATTTTTTTCTGATTATGGCTTGCTCAGAATCCTTTGGCTCTTCTTTGTCTTCTGACTTTTCTAACACAATTGGACCAAGAATTTCCTCAAACATGATCACCATATCGTGCTCTGTCCGGACTTTATCGCATTTACGACGAGCAAAGAACCACTCTGGGTATTCCCGCATAATGTACATACATTTAGTATGAATAATCTTTTCATTTCCACTACGCGAATTACACTTAATTCCTTGATTAGGAGAATATTCACGCACATGACCACGATCATCATACAATTCAATTCCGATGCCATCGTGATATTCCAAACCAAACTTAACTTGTTTCGCCATCTATCTAATCGCTATCTATTAATAATCGTATTCTATGTGTGTTTTGAGTTGTAATAATGGCTAATTAATCAATTTTTCTTATCTTAAGCAACCAAACATCAGGCTTCAACGCCATATACATTTCTCCTTCTTTTTTTAGAAAACGTGTTTTATGTGGTTTTTTAGTGTATTTACCATGTTTCATAGCATTATGGCTAGCACATAACGGAATTATGAATTGTCCGTCAATATCTAATAATTCAACATGTGCGCCACAATTACCAATGTTATCACAGCCATCAGCAAAACATTTATTTGTTTGCATATCGTCCTTTATATGTGTATTGTAATACTTAATCCAACTTGGTTTTCTTTTATCTTTACTAGATCCAATTGTATTTTTAAAATACCATGGTTGTAGTATTAAATATCTGGCAATTCCAATAGAAGTTTTCTTATACAATTTATATTTGTATAACTCTGGCGTTTTTACTTCGCTCTCGTCTTCGCTCTCGCCTTCGTCTTCGCTCTCGCCTTCGCTCTCGCCTTCACCTTCGCTCTCGTCTACTTTCTTCGATAACTCTTTTATTAAAACCTTCGACATCTCCTTCGACATAATCTTTATTAACTCAGCTGCTAGCTCTTTCGTTATCTCTTTCGTGACTACTTTCGCTGGTTCCCTCACTGGTTCCCTCGCCTGCTCTCTAAACATTCTAGCATGTTGATAGCATAATCGTCTTATTGAATCACCAGAGGGCGTATCAAAACTCCTGGAACACTGAACATTTTTTCCAGTAATCCAAGTACAACGATACTCACCTTTATCAACATGGTGCCAACACAACCTCTTCTCTGGGTCTCCTTTAGGAGTATTGCTATTTACCCTACATCTAACACCTTTACTGGTGTTACTAATACATTGGATGTATGCCATCTGTTTATTCGACTTCTCTTTACAAAAACGCGCATCTAATTGTTTTATATAACTCGATAATAATTCATTTTTTTATTCCTAGTTTTTCCTTAACTATGCCTACCTTGTCTTTATCTACATTTAGATCAACATACCATTTACCATCTTTCGTAGTTGCATCATATTCAGTTATATATCCATATGCCTTAATACTTTTGCCGACTTTTTTAACTAATTCATCTACACTTTTACCCTTTGCTTCAATTATAGCATAAATTGTTTCTTTCTCCTTAATTTTTTTTAATTTCTTTTTCTTAACTAACTCAATTGTAATTGCATCCACATCTGTTTGCCATCCTAATGTCCGACCAGGAAAATATTCCATCATAACTTTATTAAAATCTTCTCTAATATTTGGTTCAATGTGATGTTTTAAGTATATCTTACCGTTTTTTACGGTTGATGAGAAATACACGTTTCTCTCTGATACATACAAATAACTACCCTCTTCTTTCGGAGCAAAATATTCATATTCAAACTCTGGACCGGCTTTCACTATTTTCTTAGACCACTTAATATAATGAAATTTAACACCAACTTTTTTTAATGATTTCGCTAAATTTCCTATTTGTGATGTAAAGAATGTAGTAGAATGTTTTGGCTCCTTATAGCCTTCAAATTGTTTATAGTACTCTTTCGGAGTTGCTTTCCACATATATATTAAAAAAGAAAATTAACCTACAACTCTCAGCCACTCTGACTTCATTACCATCTTCACTGTTTCACTTGGTTCTTTATCACATCTATACGGTGAAGCAATAAAAACTCCGTCGAATATAATGGTATCACCCGCCGCCAAATTAAATACTGACACTTCATCTGTTCTAACATCCCTTATACAGAAATCATAATTTTTCCAATATGGGAAATACCTACCACTGAACACGCGTAAGTATTCGTCAGCAGCAACATAATTACCAATACATATTTTTTCATCCTCTGGCACGTCATCGCCTGATATACTTCGATTTAAAAATACTCCGTTATCTGCTTCTGTCATCATACCGACTTTTCCACTACTTTCAAGATAGTATCTCGCATCATCTTTACGTTCGATAAACTTTACTTCTTCTGGATTTTTTACATCGCTGTCCGCATCAAACATTATAAACTGTTTTAGCTCCACGTCATAATACCCGCGGAAATTACTGTCATGTCCTTCATACACATACGGGTCTTCCGGATCCCGATCCGCATCGTCCCTAATTGTGTTCGCCATTTTTATGTAGCTTTATTTTTTCTATTTATTTGTTTTGAGTTGTAATAACAATCCATAATTCAAATTTATTTAATCAGCTGTCGAGATTGCGTTAGATCGCCCATTCTACGCACATCCAGCATCTTAAACACATATCATTAGCCTACTAGTATTAGATCGCCCATTCTACGCACATCCAGCATCTTAAAACACATACAAAAAAAAATTGAATTTTACGCTGCTATGTAGGGTTCTGACTATGAGAGCCTAGGCAAGTAGATAAGGAATTGGAGTTTCACCTAATGACATTCAAGCGTCATTGGGTTCTAGGTTCATGCGACCTAGTAGAAATTTCTACACTTGACGGGATCTATTTCCCCCGAGTCTGAGGTTATGCGACCGAGCAAACTTCAATTCTAAATCAAAAGCCGGTTGTGGAAATCCACAACTTAAACTTTTTTGTACATTAATTTTTTTTTACTAATACGCTCAGACAAAAAATAAAGCACTTGGCTTTATTTATTGTGATTCCTTAACTATTAGCCAGTTAGAGGGAATCGTGTTGGGTGAATCAAATCTGAAACCCCCAGGAGTAGGCTAATCACTCGCTGTTTCTAAACTTAGAAAACTTCATTGTTTGAACTAGAATCAAACTCTGTCGTCTAAATCCAGAAGGGTAAATGCATTATACGGCATGCCCCTAGCAAACATGCTATCATCTAATATATTGCTATACCAGACTACATAGTAGCGTAAAATTCAATTTTTTTTAATAGGGTAGATAAAATTGAATTTTACCCTGCTATGTAGAGTAATTACTACTTGACTTAGAAGAAAAAACATTCTATTTCGAGCACCGCGAAAAAATACTACCATACTGTGTGATCCGTCGCACTACTTGGCTTGGGAGAAAAAACGTTCCAAGTTGAGCATGGTAAAATAATGCAGTATTGTGATTACTCTAAATTTTTTTTATACGCCAAACTGATTTAAAATGTGTTCTTCACACAAGCTAATATAATATCTAAAACGTTCATCTGTTGTTACTCGCGCAGCTGCGGATTCTTTTTTACTAGGAGTAAATATCTCGCTTTCTCTAGGCACGACTGTGGCAATCCAGTTCAATTGATATTTTTCAAATGTCCATCTTAAATATTTAGCACCCTCCTTGCAATCACGATAATATCGCGCTTGATACTTGGTTAATTCTGTCATTTGATTTATCACTCAACATTAAAATTCAAATTTGATTTTTATCTACTAATATAAATAATGGAAATTCCTGACATTGGTTTTTATTATCCACGACTATTTGACAAAAACTACTACACTACATTTCTAAAAGAGCATAATCCACAACCACTATCAGAGTCAAATAAAGATTCTGTTGCCTATCGTAAAGGAGTTTATATCACTGATGTTTCTGATGACCTCAAATTTCACGTTCTTCGTTGCTCATCTAATCTTCATGGTGCTACTGAGAACCTCACTGCTACAGATAGAGAAATAATCACACTAGCCAATCAAACCGCAAAAAAACATTATCCGGATTCCGCCGATTTAAACCATGTTTTAGCGCAGGTATATTATAACCATACTATTAACTCACGAGACAGACGCGCTAAAATCCCGGCGCACTCGGATAAAACAGAAGATATGCCACGTAATGGACTTATTGCGTTCTGCACATTCTATGACCCTATCGTTGAATCTAAAAAATATCATCATACAGATACTGACGTCTTATACAAAAAAGCATCCGCTTTAACCAGTATGAAGTTTATCAACAAAACTTCTGGCAAAACGACCATTATTCCTTTACAGCCTAATTCTTTATTACTCATTGATCTCAACACTAATCGGACACATACACACGAGACTATTCCACCACTACTCGCTTCCTCTGATGTTCCGACTAGACTCGGCTACGTTATTCGATGCAGTGATCAAAAAGCTAAATTCTCTGATGGACAAACTTACTTACTTCATGCCGATGCATATACTCCACTATTACCACCTACCACTGAAAAAATAAAACATCTTAAAGAACTATATCTTCAAGAAAATTTAGAGACTACTACGCCAGATTATGGATTTATTGATTTTAGTTTGAATCAAGGAGATTATTTACGCCCGCTACGCTAATTACTTTATTAAATCTGATATTCTATCTCAGGCCATTTAAAATCTACTTCCCTATTTTCTTTTGTTCTAAGTTTATATAATTCTTTTTTTTCTTCCTCAGTAGCTCGCCTAAAGGTACCGATTGTTTTTGACTTTCTATACGTGATACCAAGCCAAACACCTCGTCCAACAATTTTATGAACGCACTCTCTATTCGTTTCTAACGAGAATTTTATCATTGATCTATTTTCTAATACGAACTCCTTTCTACAACCAGAAACTTTATCTTTCACTATTAGCTTCCGTCTATTTTTTTCTTCTTCTGGATAACAAGAATAAATTGCTATTTTTGAGCCTTCTGCCAAGTCCAGTGCCATATCTGAATGATATTTCATACTTCGATATTCATCGGTATAAAGCTCAATCATTGCATTATTAAATCCATTAGGCAACTCTGCTTCAATCATTGGCTTCTCATATCGATCAGTGCTCCTAACAACGTAGCCACCTTTTGACATAATGGCAGCTTTACGCCCTAAAGTCATATCTTCAAAATCAACTTGGCATAGTTCTTTAAACTCTCCTGGTATATCTCTTAATATCTCCATCACTTAAATTTATTTACTTCTACGAATTCATCTTTTATTTTATATATCATGTCTAACGAAGCGTTATCACTTCCATTTAATCATCTACTTTCGTTATCTTCTTTGCCACCTGGAAACAACCCCAATGACATCCTTTTATGGGATGGAACTCAATGGACAATTGCTCCGGATGATCCAGAACTTGGTTCGCCAACCGAATTATGTGCAGCAGTGCCTGGATTTGACCCTACCACACATCCGATTAACTTAGACTGCGGGATTATCTATAAAAAATTCGGACTTCCTGGACTTTTCTGGTATCCTGACGGCGGTCCTGAGATTGATCTGACACTAGGAGGTGGAGGTGGCTCAACCTTCCCTGACAACGTATTTCGCGTTTTTGACGATATCGATAATTCTAAAATTTTCGCATTAGAATGCACAGCTATTACAGCTGGCAATACACGTACATTTACTGTGCCAGATCATACGGGTATTCTTCCGGCGTTGGGAATCGATAGTCTTTATCTCGGCGAGACAAGTTATCCATCTATTGGCAGTAATAATACATTTATAGGTCTTCAATCGGGAACTTCAAATACAACAGGTTCTAATAATACATCTCTTGGTCTTTCTTCATGCAATTCAAATACCACCGGTTCTGGTAATGTAGCGATTGGCGGTTCAGCACTATCAGCTAACAGCACTGGATCTTCAAACGTTGCTATTGGTTATTCGGCATTATCATCTAATACAGTAGATGATCTTGTTGCGATAGGAGCTACAGCTCTTATGAAGAATACGAGCGGCACACAAAATATAGCTATTGGAGCATCTGCTTTACAATCTAACACAACAGGATCTGCAAATCTCGCAATAGGATCGGATGCCCTTGCCCAATCAGTTACTGACACCAATAACACTGCTATAGGACATCAAGCTTTAGTTTCTCTTAATGGAGGTTCCAATAACGTTGCAATTGGTCCTCTATCTCTATCTGCTGCTATAATTTCTAATGGATGTGTTGCAGTAGGACCGTCTGCATTACGTGAGAATTTAGCCGATTCTAATACGGCAGTCGGATATCATTCTCTTGTTTCTACGACTATAGGTTCATTAAATACTGGAATTGGCTACAATGTTATGGAACTTAACACAACAGGTTCTAACAATACATCGATAGGTGGTGCATCTCTAAGTTCCAATACTACCGGCTCGCAAAATACAGCAATAGGGGGTAATAGCATGTTATCTAACGTTGATGGCGGTGAAAACGTAGCTATAGGATGGCTCGCGTTAAACTCAAATGTCTCTGGAATTAACAACGTAGCTATTGGATCATCAGCTTTAAGTTCCAATTTAAATGAAAACAATGTTGCGATCGGATACCAATCATCATTAAATAATACTAGTGGAACGAGTAATACTTCGGTAGGAACACAATCATTGTTTTCTAATGCAACTGGATCTAATAATGTTGCGATAGGACGTGATTCCCTATTTAACGCTGATGCTGATAATAACGTATCTATAGGGCGTGAATCGTCTTATTCTTTAACTAGCGGAACTCAGAATTCCGTTTTAGGAACTCAGGCACTAGCTACCGCCACACTCTCTGACGACAATACAGTTATGGGATATCAAGCCGCTAATCAGCTTACATCAGGTCGTAATACTATCATTGGATCGCAAGCGGCAGTTACTGCAGGACTTAACGCTGAAAATGTTGCTATTGGATACCAGTCCATGAACTCAGCTTCGTCTGGTTCTACAAATGTGTCGATCGGAGCGTTTGCAATGTCTGGTGCTATAGATGCAGGTTCTACAAATGTCGCTATTGGATCTTCCGCGTTAAGTTCGAATAATGGAGGTAATAACAACGTCGCCATCGGTCTCAATACTCTTAGTCAAAATTCAACCGGTCGTGATAATGTAGCTATTGGCAATTCCTCTATGTTTTCAAATCAAACTGGAACAAACAATATTGCGATCGGGCAACTTACACTACAAGCAGCCGACGCTATCGATGGATCTATCGCAATCGGTCAAGAAGCGTTATCATCTTGCACGTCAGGAACTTCCAATACAGCGGTAGGCTATTTTGCTCTTCATGATCTTAAGACGGCTACTAACTGCACGGCTGTCGGATATAATGCACTTCAAGCTAATACAGCATCCGATTCAACTGCGGTAGGATTTGCCGCTTTAGAATCAAATACAACTGGTCCTAATAATACAGCAGTAGGCGCTGGCGCGTTGTCTGTTAATACAATCGGAGGTCGTAATGTAGCAGTGGGAACTAACACGCTCGCTAATAATACAGCGGACGATAATACAGCAGTCGGTATGAATTGTTTAAATGCCAACACATCAGGGTCGGCTAATTCTGCCTTTGGACAAACTACCATGCAATTTAATACAACCGGGTCAGCTAATACAGCTGTCGGTTATCGAGCTTTGCGCGCAAACACTACGGCTAGCAACAATACGGCGGTTGGGCATCAAGCATTACTTGCAAATACAACGGGCACTCAAAATACTGCTATGGGACAGGCGTCATTACTTGCTACTGTTACGGGTAATGATAATGTTGCTATCGGATATCGTAATTCTGCAACATTAACAGGCAATTTTCAATCTACATCGGTTGGTTCATTGGCATTGGAAACTGCAACATCTGGCGGTACTGCTGTGGGTTATAAATCATTGTATGCCAATCAAGGTCCAGGCAATACAGCAGTAGGATTAGAATCGCTACGCAGTACAACAACTGGACAACATAACACATCTATAGGACATAATAATTTACAAAATAATACAATTGCATCATTTAACACGTCAGTTGGATCACTCGCGCTAATTACAAATATAACTGGTGGCAATAACACAGCTGTTGGATATAAAGCATTAAACTCTAATACGGTTGCTGAAAATACAGCGGTTGGATATCAAGCTATGCGCCTTAATTCAACTGGTACGACAAATACATCATTAGGAACGCAGTCATTAGAACTTAATACAACCGGTTCCGCCAATACGGCGATGGGATATTTCGCCGGAAATGCAATTACAACTAGTAATAATAATACGGCAGTGGGCGCTTTATCCTATACAGCTAATGCTTTAGGAACTCAAAACACGGCTATTGGTTCAAATGCTATGCGAACAGGTGTTTCCGGTGATAACAATACGGCTGTTGGATTTAATGCTTTACGCCCTAATACTGGTTCAAACAACACGGCAGTAGGCTCAACTGCATTAGATTCTAATACAACAGGCTCTTCAAATGTTGCTATCGGGTCAGCCGCTTTAACAGCCAATACAACCGGTTCGCAAAATATTGCAATAGG
>Ga0255185_1000214_pt1 | contig 9245 bp, 19 predicted proteins | sample Miss_Cont_RepB_0_FD_183616 | JGI IMG/M metagenome (GOLD analysis project Ga0255185, IMG submission 183616) | Freshwater microbial communities from Mississippi River, Louisiana, United States - Miss_Cont_RepB_0h | ecosystem: Environmental > Aquatic > Freshwater > River | place: USA: Louisiana... | reverse complement strand
CTAACTTCAGTAGGCAAAGCCTCTAATTGTGGGTAAAAACTTCCTTTAGGGTCTATGATAGACACAAAGTTAATTCCATCAACAGTAAAAGGGTATTTAACCCAATTTGTTGTATCAACAGTTTCCATTTGTATTTCCTTTCGTTTGGTTAAGTGGCAATTATAGCGTAGCCCACCGACATTTATCAGATTAGGTCTAATTATTTTTTGTGATAAATCTCACAAATTTCCAGGCGTTTTAAACTTGACTCGTAAATGATTTTGGGCCCCCACACATATATGCGGGCCAGCTTTTATTCATCAAATTTATTTTTATATTTTTTCTTTCGTGAATAAATTTTTTTATTTCGCATTGGTTGCGCCGCATTACTACGGCGCAATTCCAAAACTTTTTTAATTCGAGGTAAATTTTGGAACACGATAATTACTCGCTTCGTGAAATCTTTTTACATCAAATTTTGGATTATCTTTCGCAAACATTTCTGCGAAATCATTTACCATTTTAGAAAATAAAGCAGGGTGAGTTTTATCTGAAGCATACCGCAAAATTTCTGCGGTAGCGACATAATCTTTTCTAGTCATCATTAGGCTTTTACTCCATCACACTCAACGACATCAAAGACATCAAATTTCACCAAATCTTTATCGGGTAATTGATAAAGAATTTTATTTAGAGCAAAGACCGCTTCAATATCGGTTTCTGCTTCAACGATAAAACTAATTAGAACATTTTTTTTCATTAGTCTGCCTCTCTTTCAAATAGTTGTCCGTCATAACTTTCAGGATTACAAATACAAGTTTCAATGTCGAAAGTTTCCTCATCTCCATAGTATAAAAATCCATTACCAAAGCAAGTGTCGCAATTAGCGATTTTTTCTTTTAGTTGCTTATTCATTTAGTTTTCCTTTCTTTCTGTTTCGGTAATTGTAGCATTAGCCACCGACAAAATTGCCGATAGGTTTTTAGAGCGCTTTTCTTTAGTTTCTGCCAAGCGCTGGGCGATCACATACGCCTTGAATTCATCTAGTTTCATAGAGGTAGAATTTCCTTTCCATAGTAGCCAACGGCTTCAACGATATTTACAACTGATTTATACTCTTTACAATTTACGCAGATTTTATTCCATCTATCCATAGTGCGTGAGCAATAAACGCAGATATTATCTTGAAGGTTGAAACCCAATTCCTCAATTTCTCTGAGCGACATACTTGTTTTCATTTAGTTTTCCTTTCGTGTTTTTCTTAGTTAGATTATAGCGGAAGCCACCGACATTTAGTCGGCGACCCTGACCGCTACAGTAGCCCATTTATGACCATTAAAGCGAATTGAATAGGCTTGGTATTCCTCGCTGAGATAGACATTTTCTCGCTTAGTAGCGTAGTTAATTTCGCCGTATTGGTATTTACGAGCGAGAGAGCGTGGATAATAAATTTGACCCACTAGCAAATCTTCAATTGAATAAGATTTCATTTAGTTTTCCTTTCGTTAATACCGCTATTTTACCAAAGCCCACCGACATTTTCAAATCCAAATAAGAATTTCTCAAATAGTAAGACGGCGTGTCGTGTGATAAATCTCACAAAATTTCGGGGTTTTTTTAAAGTGCTCGTAACGACACGCCCGACCCCGCATCGGAGCGGGCCAGCTGACATTTGTCAAGCCGACACGCCGTTGCTAGTGTGTGATTATCATCACAAACGCCCAGCCTAGCCCTATGGATAGGCTAAGTATGCCTAGCGTGTGTAGTAGTTGTATCATTAGATACCCCTACTACGCTTAAACACCTTGTAAGCGATAGCGCCTACGATAGCGATCCCTAGACCTAGCCACGATACACTAAGATAATAAGGGGCGGTGGAGAAAGTAAGACCCCACGAATCTAGTTCTATTGTTAAGTATCTATCCATTTAGATTAACCCCATTTCTGTTAATTCATCATCACTTAATTCATCAAGCGAAACTACTTCGTGTCCTAGTATTTCATCATCACTAGGTTCATCATTTAATTCATCAAGATAAGTATCTTGCTGTATGCTTTCGTATTTGTAGGAGTTGTAATCTCTCTCCCAAGTCATAGCGTATGCCATTTATTTATTTCCTTTCGTTAGTTATTTATTAAGTTGTTATGTCGTTATCCTATCAAAGGCTACTGACACACTCGCAAGGCTCCACATCGTAGTCTGTGTCATTACCCCAAAAGATAAGACCCTCGCCATTACACTCATTACATTCAATTCTAGTTAGTGAGTTTATCATTTATTTTCCTTTCATTAGTGAGAGTCTTATTTGCTAGGCTCACCCTTTCGGTTTATTTGCTAGGCTCATACTCTCTTATTTAATTGTTATGCCGTAAGGCTATCAGATAGGTCTGACATTTTCAAGCCTATCTAGGGCGTGTCGGGTGTGATTTACCCCACACTTACCGCAACTATGCGATAGGTGTCTGAAAGCCCGTGAGTAGGGCGGACACGCACACGATACGCCTCAGCGTCCGCATAGTAGATGTCTGAACGCTTTTCAGCGTCCTGTATAATTCCCTCAAGGGAGCGAGAACGATAAGCCTTGCCGATTAGCAAGCTTTCTATGTTGTATAAGTTAGCAGTCATTATTATTGACCTTCTTTCTGTGATAGTAGATGAGCATTATTTAGGGGGCGGGAATTGTTAGAGAACATACTCTCTACAATAGCCTTATCTCTAATAGATTGAGCAATTCTTTTTTCTTGTTGCTCTTTTAGTATTCTGTTATATGTATCCATTTATTTATCTACTTTCTTTATCTTGTTATATTATTATAATATCATAGGGGTCTGACAAATATCAAATCCAAAATGCGTATAAATCGGACATTGTGATGTGTTTCACATGAAACATGTGTGAGATGTGTCACAAATATGGGCGCACTATCCAAAATGTCCGAATTGTACAAAATATGTATCATACATGAAAAATATATTTTAACATTTTTATAGATCTAAATTGTAGTCGACTAGAATATATGGCGGTGGTATAATAAAGCTATGATCTGTTCATTTTGTGATAAATACGCATACACAACTATGTATGATAAATTTAGAAATAAATATCATCTTTGCGTAGATCACACAAAAAAAATTAAGACTATTGACTTTGATAAAAAGTAAATGTTACACTTAGGTTGGTTTGTGGGGGGCTTACACTGAAACTCAATATGTACCAGATGTATAGCTACAAATAAACCTCCTTATCTCACTTTTGTATTTTTTACAATTGGGGGGAAAGGGGGGCTTTCCTAAAATCTAATATCCCCAGATATCAATATATAAAACATACTATATATAGTAAAGAAAAAGGCGGGAAAAAACTAAAATGAGAATGATTGTCACCATAACAGCAATAGCCTTAATTACCTGTATATGTGGGTTACTAATCCAAATATACAGGCCTATAGCTTAATCTGGTGAAAGCAATTGTCTTATATACAATCGACTTTGGGTTCAAATCCCAATAGGCCTACAATGTTTCACATGAAACAAAAATGGGGGAATTGAAATGGTAAAACCTTGGGATTTATTTAATCCTAAACAACCAAGAGTTACAGAAGATAAATATAGAGAAAGATTGGATATTTGCGACACATGTCCAGAACTGATACAATTAACACAACAATGCAAGAAATGTGGCTGTATTATGCCTGCTAAGGCTAAATTGAATAATGCCACTTGTCCTCTTGGAAAATGGTGACATATGGAAACAGCTTTCATAATTGGATGTATATCTGGCATTATATTAATGGGATTTGCCTTGCTTGCATCCTTTAATGAATTTGATAATGATAGATGGAAGAATAAGGGATATTGATGTTCTATTTTTCGGCTCACTTCCGCCGCCGCACTTTTTTCACTTATTATGTGTAAAAAATGTGGAAAATGCAATGTAGAACATGATAAAAATATAGATGACTCTATAGACATAGTGGAGGATTTAGTAATTTAATGAATACAGGAAAACTTGTAATAGGTGTTATGCCACTAGGTTATGAAGAGATAACTTCAGAAATGAAAAGAGCTATAGAAGAAGCAGATTACATATATTGTGAAAGAGTGGATCCGTTTTTATATGCAATCTATGTGGCTAGAAATCCAGCAATAAAAACAAAAGCGAAAATTATAAAAATGCCAGATTCCAAATCTGGTAAAAAAATAGAAGAGTCTATAATGTCTTATCAAGTCTCAAATGTTTTAGATATTATTAAATCTGGAAAAAGTATACTTATTGTTACTGAAAGTGGATACCCATCTATAGAAGATCCAGGATGGGAATATATTTATTCATGCCACAAAAACAATTTGCAAGTTGAAATAATTCCTGGAGCCAGTATATCAACAGTAGCATTTGTTATGTCTGGATTTGAACCAGATGCACATGGGTTTATTACTCAGGCTTTTTTTAATGTTGATAAAATTAAAAAGCGTGACATACTGAAAGATTTATTTTCATTAAACTACCCAGTTGTTATAATAGAGGAAAATATGTTCTACAAAGACACTTTGCTAGAAATTAAAAATATATTTAAAGAAGAAAATTTTGAAGTTTTTATTGGAGTTGAGTTATTAAAAATAAACTATAGAACACATTTAATTGATATTGACGAGGCTATTGATTATTTTTCTAAAAAAATAATAGGACTTCACTGCATTGTTGTTAGGAAAAAAAATTAAACACATATACATAAACTCTCATCCTAGAAGTGGATCAACATTTTTGCAAAATGTACTGAATAGTTTTTATGGGTTTTCAGATAATAAAATAGATATTATTAAATATAATGTTGTAAAGGAACATTTTGCTCCAACTCTACTTTGCAGAATACCAAATACACTTCAAGTCACTATATTTAGAGATCCTATTGATTGCATGTCTTCATCAATAATGAAAGATATAGGAGACTTTATCAGTGTGCCAAAATATAACTCTGAAAATTTTTATAGCTATATATCAACTAAAATTGATATATATAATGAATACCTAAAAAATGCACTAGAGTGTAAAGATGAATTAATTATATTTTCTTTTAATCAAGTTATTCATAAAACAAAAAATGTTGTTAACAAAATAGATAAATTGTTTGATTTTGATAACATAAGAGATGTAGAAAGCTCTGTACGCAATGCATCTGTTGGTCTTAAGCAAAGTTCTTATTACACTCCATTTCATAACAACTATCCAATTAAAAAGGGTAAAAAATATGATGAGTATAAAGAACACTTGCATTCAATAAAAAATTTATTTGATGAGTCGTATATTTTGTATAATCACTTAAAGTCTTTAGAGGATGATTTTTTAAAGTAGTTTAAAAATCTTTTTATAATAGATTTTTTTTCATTCTTTTTATAATGTACAATTGAGTTGTTTTTAGAAAAACTCCACCAGAAGTCTGGATCTGAACCCTTAGTAAATTTTGCATTATAGTTTCTAGGACTCATTCTGTAAACCTCCAAAATTATTATTTTAAAATTTATTAACTATACATATTATACATCAAAATACCCCAGATGGAGGCGGATCCATCTGGGGTATTAAGGCAAAGAGCAAAGCTCAATCTGCTGTATCATTTTACACTAATAAAAAATACAAGTCAACAACCTACTCTTGTTTATAAGAAGGTTCTGGACCAATTAAATACCCCTGCTGGTGATATTCAACCATTTTTAAAACTTCTTCTGCTCCTGCCAAATTTTTTGCAATTAATGTTAACATGTCGTATATTCTATGAAGCATAATATAATTAACCATAGGCAAATTATCTTCTAAATTTTGTTGTGCAATATTATCTTCTGTCATTTTTGCTAACTTCTTCCTGCATTTTTTTGTATAGGGACAATCCTATATACATTTTATAATTACATGAAATACAATATAGAAAAAGTCTATCGTCAACTTCCATATTTGCAAAAAGAAGGCCTTGATCCAATGGGCAATCCATTTGTGGAACAAGACCCTCTCTTGCGAGAGTTAAATATTTAGATACTATCTGTATCTTAATATTCTCCCCCTAACTACTTTGGAAATTGAATCATCAATTTCTTTGCTTTTGGTATAGAATTTGGCCAAGATGACCAATCTACTCCGCCTTTAGTCATATAATACGTTATCTCTGCGTTTATGACTGGATCAAATAACATTACATTTGATCTCAATTCGAATTTCTCTTTACGATCTGTGCCAAGAGTTCCCAGCATATTGATCTGAAAAATTCCGTAGGAACTGTCTCCAGTATTCCTGTTGCCATTGTAAGCCATAGGGCGTCCGTTAGACTCCGATTTAGCAATGGCCCACGCCATTTTAAGGGCGCTTCCTTCAAAACCAACAGCCTTGAGAAGTTTTACCAACTCACTATCTGTTAACATTTCCGAAGGTTTATATACAGTGTTGCTGAATTTTTCCAGCGTTTCTTTTTTCAGTTGTGCTTCTGTTTTAGATTCTACCTTTACTGCAGGTAGAGCTTGTGCAGATTGAATGTTTGCAACTGGCGAACCAGAATACAAAAACATTAAACCTACCGCTATTGCAACATAATGATGTAAAACATCACTAAGTTTTTCTTTTATATTCTCCATTGGCATTTCCTCCATTAGAGATAACGGACTATAATAATAACATTGTTTTATAATATATGTCAAGTTAGTTGACTAAAAAAAATATTTAAAAGCTCTTCCTTTGTATATATATCTTTGGTAGAATTAGACTCTTACTAATTAAGATTTAAACCGCAAGGCGGAGAAAAGGTGTTATATGTCAAGAGTTATTGAAAACCCATATGAAAATTTTATTGCATTATCCAGATATGCAAGATGGATATCAGATGAAAACAGAAGAGAAACATGGGGAGAAACAGTAGATCGTTATTTTAACTTTATGCTGGAGTATCTAAAGAATAACTTTAACTATACCCCTAATAAAAAACTTGTAGATGAATTAAAAGAATTTGTATATGATAGAAATGTAATGCCTTCAATGAGAGCAGTAATGACTGCAGGTCCTGCTCTTGACAGAGATCATGTTGCAGGATATAACTGCTCATTTGTTCCAGTTGATTCACCTCGTTCATTTGATGAAACTATGTATATATTAATGTGTGGAACTGGTGTTGGTTTCTCAGTTGAATATAAGTATGTTAATAAACTTCCTGCCGTCCCAGAATCATTTGAAAAATCTACAACCACAATAGTTGTTGAAGATTCTAAGAATGGATGGGCAAAATCATATCGTGAACTGCTAGCAATGTTGTGGGCAGGACAGATTCCTACAATCGATGTTTCAAAGTTGCGACCAGCAGGAGCACGTCTTAAGACAATGGGTGGCCGATCATCAGGTCCTCAGCCATTAATCAATCTTTTTGACTTTACGATTGCAAAATTTAAAGCAGCAGCAGGCCGTCAATTAAAACCAATAGAGGCACACGATATTATGTGCAAGATTGGAGAGGTTGTAGTTGTTGGCGGAGTTCGTAGATCTGCAATGATTTCACTATCAAACATTAACGACATTGAAATGGCGGCAGCAAAAGCTGGTAATTGGTGGGAGAAAAACTCACAACGTGCATTATCAAATAACTCAGTAGCGTATTCTCGTAAACCAGAAATGGAACAGTTTATTGCGGAATGGAAAAATCTTTATGATTCAAAATCAGGTGAGCGTGGCATATACAATGTTGCTGCAGCTCAGAAACAGGCAGCAAGATGGGGTCGGAGAGATCCAGAAATTCATTATGGAACCAACCCCTGCTCAGAGATTATCCTTAGACCTTATCAGTTCTGTAATCTCTCCGAAGTTGTAATTCGTGAAGATGATACTTTAGCCGATATTGAAAACAAAGTTAGATTAGCTACGATTCTTGGAACCTGGCAGTCAACACTTACGGACTTTAAGTATCTTCGTAAAATTTGGAAAGACAACACAGAAGAAGAAAGATTGCTTGGAGTATCCATCACTGGTCAATTTGGGCATAGCTTTATGTCTGGAAAAGAAGGGCTAGAAGAATTAGGTAAGTTCTTGTCTGAGATTCGTGACCTTGCAAGAAATGCCAATAAAGAAGAAGCAGCAAAGATTGGAATCAACGAATCAACTGCTATCACTTGTGTCAAGCCATCTGGAACTGTTTCACAACTTACTGGAGTTTCTTCAGGCATGCATCCATGGCATTCTCAGTATTATGTTAGAACTGTGCGGGGAGATAAAAAAGATCCCCTATCAACATTCTTAAAAGAAGTCGGAATCCCATGGGAAGATGATTTTATGAAGCCTAATGATACTTACGTATTCTCATTTCCAGTAAAAGCACCAGAGGGCGCAATTGTACGAGATGACCTTACAGCTATTGATCATTTAAATACATGGCTTGTATATCAGCGTGAATGGTGCGAACATAAGCCATCAATTACTGTTTCAGTAAAAGAAGATGAATGGATGGAAGTTGGAGCATGGGTATATAAACATTTCGATGAAGTTTCTGGTATTTCATTCCTCCCGCATTCAGATCACTCATATAAGCAAGCCCCATATCAGCAAGTTACAGAAACTGAGTATCTTGAACTTTTAGCAAAAATGCCATCGTCTATTCGTTGGGAAGACTTATCTTTCTATGAAACAGAAGATGGAACAAGTGGCACACAAACACTCGCATGCACCTCTGACGGAAATTGCGAAATTGTGGATATTACCTCTTAGTGCTACAATATTAGTATTGGGCTAACCCCCAAAATTCCTGGGCACCGTGCCCAGATACAGGAGGTCTTTATGAAAGAAGATCTTAATCAAGACGGAAAGGTAACAATGCAAGAGAAAATTCTAGCAGCGTTAGCAAGCTATGGTCGTCACTTTTTAGGTGCCGCTATTGCTCTATATATGACTGGCAACACCGACCCAGGAGATTTAGTTAAGGGTGGTATTGCAGCATGTCTTCCAGTTATTCTGAAGGCATTGAATCCAAACGAAACCTCATTTGGATTTACCAAAAAGGTATAATTTAAGTAAGTAGATTAGGACAACTCCTGTGCTAAAATGGGCATAGGAGTTTTCCTATTTAGGAGATTTTCAGCAAATGGCAGGACAAAAAAATTGGGATGTGGATCAGGATACAACTTTCACATTCGTAGTAGAATATAAAGATCCAGATGATGCAATCATCGATCTTACTGGTGCTACCGCAAAAATGCAGGTTCGGGATGCAACAGGTCAAAAGCTTGCCTTTACTTTAACATCACCT
>Ga0255185_1000213_pt1 | contig 9264 bp, 10 predicted proteins | sample Miss_Cont_RepB_0_FD_183616 | JGI IMG/M metagenome (GOLD analysis project Ga0255185, IMG submission 183616) | Freshwater microbial communities from Mississippi River, Louisiana, United States - Miss_Cont_RepB_0h | ecosystem: Environmental > Aquatic > Freshwater > River | place: USA: Louisiana... | reverse complement strand
TTCTTTTAAAAATTATCTTAAAAAAGTTATTGATTATAATTTTTTAGAGACTCAAAAATGGTTAAAAGAATTAGATATAAATTATACTATTCAACGACTTAAAAATCTAAAACGACTTGAACTCTATAATAATAAGTTAACAAGTTTCCCGAATCTTAACCTTCCTAATCTACAAAGACTTGACCTCTATAATAATCAGTTAACAAAACTTCCGAATCTTACTCTTCTTCCTTATCTACGAGGACTTTATATTTTTAATAATCGATTAACAAGTTTCCCAGATCTTAATCTCCCTAATTTACAAGAACTTCATCTCGATAATAATCAGTTAACAAGTTTCCCGACTCTAAATTTACCTAAACTACAAAAACTTTATCTCTCTAGAAATCAGTTAACATCTATTCCAAATCTCAATCTCCCTAATCTAGAACACATTTATATTAAAAATAATTGGTTAAAATCGATCCCTAATCTTAATCTTCCTAAATTAATAACACTTGATCTTGAAAATAATCAGTTAACTGAAATCCTAACGCTGACTTTTCTACCTGATCTAAAAATACTTGATCTCTGGAATAATCAATTAACAGAAAAGAGTAAAATATATTTAAGATCTTTAAAAATTAAATGTTTATTTTTATAAAACTTAAATTACAATATTTCTAATTTAATTATTTTAAAGAATAATTAAACTTTTTTTAACACTTTAATTAAATATACTATTAAGATTATAAAAATACCGACTGCTAATCCTAATCCTATCTTTTCTAATAAAGATATCCAAGAAAAATTGTTTTTATTGATCAATTCTGGTAAAAATGCTCCTCTTGATGATCCTCTCCCCAGCCAAATCTCTAAAATAGCATCTTGATCTCTCCCATGTATTGTAGCGGATTCTATATCGAGTTCTAATATATTTCCAGATAAATCTTTAATTTTATTAGTAGGTCTTGATACTATCCTTGCGCTTGGAATATCTAAGATATACTCTAAATAATCATCTGGGTTTTTAGATGTAGGATCAAATGTGAAAGATATGATTAGAGTATCTGTCAAATAACTACAGCCAGGAACTTTACAATAGTCCCAAACAAATGGACTTACAGTCATTGGTCTAAAAACAGAAGGAGGATTCGTTCCACATCCAATTCCTACATATATATCTTTATTATCAGTCTCCCAATACCATTTTTGTGTATATTCTTCATAAAGTGTATCATCTGTTGTTGCGAAAACTGTTCTAATCGGAATACTATCGCACATTATTATAATTAAAGGTTATTTTTAATTATAAAGTTATAGATATTAATTATTTTGGAACACACGGAAATCCTGTTGGAGGATTTATCGTGCAGGGAAGTCTTGAGCAAGGTATTTGGAATTTCCCCATAGAAGGAAAACTATAGGAATTTGGAACAACTAATCCAGAAGTTTGCAGTTCTAATGGGACTAAATGATCTGTTCCACCATAATTTCTAGCAATATTATAACTATGATCTTGAGAATCTGCTCTTAGAGTTGCTTTAGAAAGGGCTTCATTTAAAGCCAAATTTGTGTAGAGTTGTCTGTTTCCTTGAGAGCAACAGAAAGCATCAACATTGAAATTGAAGCAAGGATCTGCAGTATTATTTTTATAGCCAACCATTAGTTATATTAAAGAATTTTTAATTTAAAATAAAAATATAATTTTTTATTTTAAATTTGTAATTTTTAATAATTTTTTTAAATCGATAAAAGGGAGTAATGCAACGGCTTCCCATTCTTTTAATTTCCCAGAATAATCGAGTTCAAAAGTTTCAGGGAAATATTCTATAAGTTCAGGATGGGTATAAAATTCTTGCAATTTTTTACTCAACAGATTCTTAGATCTTGGAGGGATAACACATAATAATTGTTGTTCTGGTGTTAAAGGGCTCTTTTTAACTTGAGACATCCTTTTAATAGTTTTATTCTTTTCAAGAAATTTGACCAGATCACAGATCAAAGGAGAATAATGATATGGAAATAGCCACTGCCAGTTCTTTGGTGGATTGTGATAATAAAAATTTACCCAATCCAATCCTTGAATATATCTTCTACAAAAAGAATCAACATCTTCAACTTTTGCTTTTTTATAATATCCCATTCTAAATTTATCTAAATCTATCCCCAACTCTTTTTTATTTAAATCTTTAAAACTAGAATTTAAAACAACATTCTCGTATCTATCTTCTTCAATTTGAGAAGACAATAAATCAGATTCCATTTTAGCGATCTCTTTAAAAAATATTAATAAATTCTCCATATTTATACTAAAATTTTTATTGGTTATCGGAATATCTCCTAATTTTTTCCTTGTATTCAACATTAATTCTATGCTAGATTCTAGATTATAAAATGCTGGTAAATTATGCAAAAAATCGTTTCCGACTAAAAAACATAAAAAGATAAAATCATCGATAAATTGTGTTTTAGAGTTTACATTATCATATTTTTTAAATAATTGATTAGAGATCGTATCAACATTAACAACATAATAATGAGTGTCCATACAGAATTGATCTTCTCTTAATAGATAAATTTTGTCATAATGGGTAGACATTGTTATCATGAAGAGGTCCGCATCTAGTCCATACACCATAAAACTTTTATCTTTATTGCTATTTCTAATATGATCGATGCATAAATGTTCTCCTTCACCAGAAGTTTCAGGACCTGAATAGATAATTTTTATTTTATACTCTGACTCTTTCTTTTTCAAAAAAGATTCTACATAAACCGATAATTGTTTCATAAATTTTGTTCCAGGGGTTATGGCATTCGTGTCAAAAAGATCAATCTCTTCATCTGTTTTTAAATTTGCAGATTTATATCTACGTTGGCGCTGTTGAGATTGTTTAGAAACTACTGCTGTGCCATCTATCGAAATAAACAACAATTCTTTTGGCTCAACTAATTTAACAAGATTATCTATACTTTCTGTGATTTTCTTAAAAACTTTTTTAATTTTATCTTCTTTTGAAAGTTCTTTAATTGGTTCTATATTTTTTACAGAATTATGAACAGGTGCGAATCTTTTTGGTTTGAGGGGTGGGAAAAACACTTCTTTTACTGCATTGTGTATAATTCCATTAAAATCTAAGTAAAGATTATCAATCTTTACAATAGTTTTGGGATCTTTAACTCTAAAAATCCCTTCTGTATTTTTTAACAAATACGGAAAAAATTTTGGAATTCCCATTTTGAATTTAATTTTTTTGAAAATAGAGAATTCAATTTATGGAAATAAAAATGCGAAGCATTTTTATTTCAATTAATTGAATGGTGAAATTTGAGTTGTCTTTACAACTCAAATTTCTTTAAATTCAATTTTGTTTTATTGTTTCTGATCAATTTATTTTTTAAAAATCTATCTCATCATTATATAAAGATCGTATATATTCTTTACTCGTTTCTGATAACTGATTATTAGAAATAATCAGTTTTGGTAGTTTAGGAACATTGAAATTTATTTTCGATATCTCTGTTAATTGATTATTAAAAATCCAAAGATATTCTAGATTAGGAAGATTTAAATTAATTGATTTTAACTGATTATCAGAAAGATCAAGATATTGTAGATTATGAAGGCGGTCTAGGTTTATAGATGTTAAATTATTACTTTCGAGAAAAAGATTTTTTAGATTAGGGAAAAACTTTAAATCTGAGACTTCTGTTAACTGATTATTAGAGATATCAAGTTGTTTTAGATTAGAAAGGTTAAGAGACGTCACCGGAAAACTTGTTAACTGATTATCATGGAGATAAAGTTCTCGTAGATTAGGAAGAAGCATTAGCGCCGGAATTTTTGTTAATTTATTATTATGGAGATAAAGTTCTCGTAAATTAGGAAGGTTAAGATTAGGGAGTCCCGTTAACTGATTATTTGAGAGATCAAGTAGTCGTAGATTAGGAAGGTTAAGATTCGGGATCTCTGTTAAATAATCATCAGAAAGATCAAGTTCTGTTAAACTTTTAAGTTCTTGAATAGTATAATCTTGATTTAATTGTTTTAAAAAAGATTGAATCTCTAAAATATTATAATCAAAAACTTTTTTAAGATAAATTTTAAAGTTAGTTTCAAATAAATTTATCTCTTTAACATAAAATAATTCCTCACAAAATTCAGGGAGTAACATGTTTGTTAATTTAATTTATTTTGAATAAATTAAATTCAATTTAAGCGTTAAATTGATTGTAAACCTGGTTTAATTGTTGTGTAACCATAACAAAAGTTGTTCTTTTTGACATCTCTTTTAAATTTTTCGCTCCAATATACGTGCAAGCCGATCTTAAACCCCCTAAAATATCTTGAACTGTATTTTTAATAGGTCCTCGATAAGGTAATAATAATTCTCTCCCTTCACTTGATCTATATTCAGCCATCCCTCCTTTATGACGATCCATCGCTTTTTTACTAGACATTCCATAAAATTCTTTATATAATTTGACAGTTGGAACACCATTGACAGTCTCTTGTTTTTCAACTAATTCTCCTCCAGATTCTTTATGAGCAGAAAACATTCCTCCTAACATTATAAAATCTGCTCCTGCTCCAAAAGCTTTTGCTATATCCCCTGGACACGTGCATCCACCATCACTTATTATCATCCCTCCTAAACCATGTGCCGAATCTGCACATTCAATAACACATGATAATTGTGGATAGCCAACACCTGTTTGTTTACGGGTAATGCACGCACAACCGCCGCCGATGCCACATTTTACAATACTTGCCCCTGCTAATATTAATTCTTCAACCATCTCTCCAGTGCAAACGTTTCCTGCAATGATGATCTGATTTGGGAAACTATCACTAACTTTTTTAACCATATCAACAAATGTTTCTGTGTATCCATTGGCAACATCTATCATGATGAATTTAATCCCCGGGACTGTTTTTACTATAGATTCTGTTTTTTCAAAATCTTCTTGACTTATTCCCATACTTAAACAAACAAAATTCATCGCTTCTGGAAATCTTTCAGAAAAATCCAGCCAATCTTCTAAAGAATAATATTTATGAATAGCAGTCAACATTGACGATTTATAAAGTTCTGAAGCAATCTCAAATGTTCCAGTTGTATCCATATTAGAGGCTATAATTGGAATCCCTGTCCAAGAATTCTTTGATTCCGATGTATTCGTGGATTCCAAAGAATTAAAAGAATTTCCTGAAGATTTTTTAAAATTAAAAGTTCTGGTTAGATTAACTTCTTCTCGAGAACTTAAAGTGCTTCTTTTGGGTCTTATCAAAACATCTTTAAAATCGAGTTTTTGTTCGGATTCGATCCTCATTAATTATAGACTTCCTTTATTTTAAATTGAAATTAAAAAAAAATCAAATGCTAAGGCATTTTATTTTTCCTGTTCAATTGATTTTTCTTTGAAAAAAATTGAATTTCCATATTTATTAAAAATAATAATTTAATGAATTTAGAGAATCTAAGTTTTCAAGAATTAATAGAATTGAAATCTAAAATTCAAGATAAGATTGATCAAAAAAAAATTATCATCCCCAATACAACTTTAATAGTATTATGTCAAAATTGTGGAAAACATACAACTAGAATAAGTTGTGATGTAGATAATTGGTGGAATATAATCTTTCATTGTGATCATTGTGGAAAACATTCTAAAATTGAAGCATCTCATACCGGAAACCTAGCATGGATTAAATTGAAAAAATACGAAAAATATGATAATTTAACCGAAACACTTACTAAAAATAAGAGTCAAGATTGTGTAAATTGTGGAGCAAGCGCTTTAAATTAAATTTATAGTTTAACTTTATCTCCATAAATATATTTTAATCTCTCTTTCTCAGTTTCAGGTAAAGGATTATTTTTAAGATCAAGATATTCTAGATTAAGAGACAACGTTGGGAGTTCTATTAACTGATTACTTGATAATTGAAGTATTTTTAGTTTAGGAAGATTTAAATTTGAAATATTTGTTAAATTATTTTCTGAAAGAGAAAGATTTTCAAGATTAGGAAGATTTAAATTATAAATTGTTTTTAATTTATTACGATGGATTAAAAATTCTTTTAGATTAGGAAGATTAAGAGACGGAATAGATGTTAACTGATTATCGTTTAGCCATAAGCTTTCTAATTTAGGGAAATTCATTATTGGGAATTTTTTAAATCTATTATTACGGAGACGGAGTTCTTTTAGATTAGGAAAATTAAGAGAAGGAATTGATGTTAATTGATTATTATCGAAAGAGATAAGTTGTAGATTAGGAAGATTAAATGTTGGAATTTTTGTTAAGTTATAATCATTAAGATGAAGTTCTGTCAATTGATCCAATTGTTCTATAGTATAATTTTGAGATTCTTCTGGTAAATTACTTAACCACGCTGTTAGCTCTCGTAATTCATTCTTTTTATTCTCAATTATTGGTGTCATGGTTTCTCTCATCTTTTTATCTGTTAAAGAAAGATTAATCATATCTTTCAAAGTTAAATTTTTAGAGACTAATCCAATAGTGTGAGGATTAAAATTGGGTTTTTTAGGAAGGTCAATTTTATTGATTTTAGCCAAATTGTAGAAAGAGTCTATCAATTCTTTTTTTTCCTTATTAGTCAGGATATAACTATTGGCATTTTTAAGAATTCCTTTAGATTGTAAAACTGATAAATGATCCATTAATAATTTAAAATAATTTATTTATAGTTTAAAATTTAAGTTTTAAAGTATAAGTATAAATAGTCTAAAATGACTCATATTATGGTTGATATTGAGACTTTAAGCACTAAAAAAAATGCTCTTATTTTAACTTTAGCAGCAAGAGTTTTTACTTTTTGTAGCACAACAGAAGACTCAATCTATCTAAAAATAGATTCGACAGATTACAATAATTATCCTTCTAAATTTGATACAGATCCAGCAACTATATTATGGTGGTCACGACAAGACGAATCGGTAAGAAAAGAAGCATTCTCTGGAAGTTTAAAATTATTAGAAGCGATGAAAGAATTTAATAAATTTGTTCAAAAACAGAAACCTCCTTATTATATATGGTCTCATGGAAAAGAATTTGATATACCGATATTGGAACATGCGTTTAATGTCTTAAATCTTAATATTCCATGGAGATTTTGGGATACGAGAGATACAAGAACAGTTTATCATCTTGCAAGTATCGATCTAAAAAATATAATCATAGATGGCGACGCTCATAATGCAAAAGATGATGTTAGAAGACAAATTTTAGGGATAAATCAGGCTTGTAAGATTCTAAATTTAAATTTAATTTAAATTGAATTAATTAAAATTTAATTTTAATTATTAATGAGTTTGGATAAATTGATCGAAAAGAAAAACTTTGAAAAAAAACAAATTTTAGAAAAGGAAAACTTTGAAAAAAAACAAATATATAAAGAATTTTTATTGTATAATTTTAAAAAGTATACTGAGGATATTAAAAAAATGATAATATATAATTGTTTTAATATACACTCGCCAGAGTATTATTATTTAGTTGATCCTAAAAATTATCGATGGTATCAATTGAATCGTTTGAAAGGAGGAGGAGTATACTATATTAGTATAGATATTAAAAACCAAGCAATTTCAGAAGTTATTGATGAATTAAAACAAATTTTAGATTATAATAATTTGAAAATAAAACCAAAAGAATTAGAGAGAATTGAAATTAGTTAAATTATGAAATATTTTTAAAATAAAATTGATTTTTAATTTTTTAAAAAAATAAAAATCACCTCAACCCAGAATGACGACTCTGGAAACTTCAAATCAAGAGATTATTTCGATCTCTAATGATCGAGTTATCCCAACAGATCAACGTTTTCTCGACCGTGAATTTGCAACTGAAAATCAATTAAATAAATTGGGTGTTGAACTTAAATATCGAGAATTTGTCCGAATTTTGGACACACAACGAGAACAAAATCTTGGAAAAGATTTTGTCGAGAATTCAGAACAAACTCTTTATCTTTTACATTATCTAACAGTTGTCGATTCACAGGGTATGATCGATCAGGAGATCCTTTCGCACGTTGGACATGTTCGTGGCATTATCCTCGATCAAGATAACAATATCGTTTGTCGTAGTTTCGGATTCACCCCAGAATATAGTCTGTCGCAATTTCAAGATGTTGAGAATATTCAGGATTATGAAGCATTTGTCGCCTACGAAGGAACGGTTCTACGTTTATTTTGGTGGGTCAATCGATGGATTCTTAGCACTCATCGAAAAATCGATGCTAGTAATAGTTATTGGATGGGTCCTACATTCGGAGAGATGTTCTCTGAGACTTTTAAGGAGAACGAAGAGAATTTAGATAAGAATAGTTGTTATGTTTATATTCTTCAACATCCGAAAAATCGAGCAGTTTTTAATGTTGTTAAGGCTATTTTGCCAGAAGTGGCTATCTATCATCGAGATACTACAACTTTCGAGATTACTCAAAAGACAAAGATCGATCTTAAAAATATGAATCTACAAGAATTTATGGATTCGTCGGCACGAAGCAAAATTTCAAATAAGGCAGGGATCATCTTGTTTGGGGATAATCCTTATTCTCCAGTTAAGATTATGTCTGATTTTTATCTAAAACTTCGAGAGGTTCGTGGAAATGAACCGAGCCTCCGTAATCGTTATCTCCGTAATCTTAATGATCCAGATGCTCTTAAACTTTTATTGGACAATTATCCAGAATTCGACTTCAAGAAAGTTGAGGATCAGATCACGGAATTGTGCAAGAAACTACACAAAGATTATATTATCCGTTTTATTAAGAAATCGAAACAGCAGATGCCGAAGGAAGAACATGTTACTCTAATGCGTTGCCATACATGGTATAATGAAGATCGGGAGAATAATATTGTGCGTTTGGAATCGGTTAAAAATATCGTTAAAACAACTCCGCCGAAATTCTTGATTGCAATGTTAAATCGTTTATAAAAATTTTAATTTTCCTTTTTTTTAATAATTAAATTTATTTTTAATTATTAATGGATCTTTATAATGCTTTCTACAATCTGGCTAAGATCAATAAAATAGATTTAAGTAAAAAAGCTAATTTTAATCCTCATACCATTGGATTGATCTCTAAAAATTTAACTTTGAGAGATATGATAGCATTATCTTTAACAGATAAAAATATGAGAAACATTATGATGCCGATAATTGAGAAAAAACGACAAGAATTAGAAGAGTTAAGAGTATGGTTAAGAGAAATAACGTTTCCTAGATATTACACAATAGAACAATTAG
>Ga0255185_1000201_pt1 | contig 9481 bp, 9 predicted proteins | sample Miss_Cont_RepB_0_FD_183616 | JGI IMG/M metagenome (GOLD analysis project Ga0255185, IMG submission 183616) | Freshwater microbial communities from Mississippi River, Louisiana, United States - Miss_Cont_RepB_0h | ecosystem: Environmental > Aquatic > Freshwater > River | place: USA: Louisiana... | reverse complement strand
ATGTAAGTAAGGATACCAAGGTAAATGGAATAGTAAAAATCCACATACCAACTAGAAAAATAATAGATCTTAAATAAAGCATTATTTTAAATTAAGCGTACTCCGTAATAATTCTTTGTGTCGCCTCTGCGAGATTTTCACAGATCCAGGTATTCTTGGGTAGTCCACCTTTAGCAAGCGTTTCTTCACCTTTACCTGTTTTAACAAGTATAGGTTGGACACCGACTGCATCAAAGGCTTCGAGATCTCTTAGGGAGTCTCCTATACCTGGCACTTTTTTTAAATCAATCCCAAATCGATGGGCAATTTCTTTTAACATACCTGGTTTTGGTTTGCGACATTCACAACTCTCTTCGGCTCGATGAGGGCAAAAAAAGATAGCGTCAACATGACCACCCTGTTGGGAAAGTAATTTAAACATTTTTTCATGTATAAGATTGAGCGTAGATACGTCAAAGAGACCTCGGCTAATTCCTGATTGATTGGTGGCTATGACAACTTTAAAGCCAGATTGGTTTAGAAGCGCAATTGACTCTAGGCTGTCTTGAATAGGGATCCATTCATTAGGCGTTTTAATAAAATTTACGCTGTCTTCATTGATTACGCCATCTCTATCTAAAATGACTAATTTCATAATTTAGGATGAGAGTTTAGATAAGTCAGCAACTAAATTCATTGCTGAATAGAGTTTTTCGAGAAGGGCAAGTCGATTCATCTTAAGTGATTCATCTTCTGCATTTACCATGACATCATTAAAAAACTGATCAATGGGATTTTTGAGTTTGCAAAGTAATTTTAATGAGCCTGAATAATTTTTTGTTAGATATTCTTTTCTGGCTTCAGCATCTACCAAATCTAATGTTTTATATAAATTAACTTCTGCCACGTCTTTAAGTAAAGCCTGATTAACTTTTAATGTGGATTTCAAATCTGCTTTTTTAAGAATATTTCCAACTCTTTTGTTAGCTGATGCTAAATCTTTAGACTCAGGAAGCTGAGAAAATTCTTTAATTGCATTTAATCTTTTAGGTATCTCACTAATCAATCCTGAGTCAATCGTGAGGACGGATTCGATATCAAGCGCAGCATAACCTTGATCTTTGAAAAAATTGGAGATTCGATCGAAGATAAAAGAATTAAGATCTTTAGATTCCGTTAATTTAGTGGCTTGAATAGACTCAGAAATAGTTGTATTTAAATTTAGGTCGATATTTTTTTCTGTAAGAATACGGATGATTCCTATAACTTGCCGTCTCAACGCAAAAGGATCTTTGTCGCCTGTCGGTTTTTCACCAATACTAAATAAACCTATTAAGGTTTCAATTTTGTCAGCAATCGCGACGATATCTCCTACCATGTTTCTTGGAAGTGTATCGCCAGAAAATCTTGGTCTGTAATGATCTTCAATAGCAAACGCCACTTCTTCTGAAATTTTTTCATTTAGTGCGTAATATCTGCCCATAATGCCTTGGAGTTCAGGGAACTCACCTACCATATTAGAAGATAAATCAGCTTTAGATAAATCGGATGCAAGCATTACATCTTCAAGCAATTTAGGTTGATTTAAATTTTTTACGATCAGAGACGCGATTATTTTAACTCTTTCGGCCCTCTCAGATTGGGTGCCAAGTTTATTGTGATACACAATATGTTGAAGTTGTGAGAGGTAATCTTTAAGAGGCTTTTTCTTGTCTTGGGTATAAAAAAATTCTGCATCCGATAGTCTTGGCCTGATCACTTTTTCATTGCCTTGAATGATGAGAGTTGAATTTTTTGGGGATATATTTGAAACAATTAAAAATTGATTTGCTAGTTTCTTGTTTTTATCAATTAAGGGGAAGTATTTTTGATTAGACTTCATAGTTAAAATAAGACACTCTTGAGGTACCTCAAGAAACTTCGATTCAAATTCTCCCACTAAAATATTTGGATATTCAACAAGCGATGTAACCTCTTCAAGAAGATCCTCATCGTTGATAGGGGTAAGCTGATTTGAGAGGCTAGCAGCTTTATTATCTAATTCATTTTTGATTAGCCCTTTTCTTTCATCGAAAGATACAATGACATTGCCTTCAGTTTTCATTTGTTCTTTGTATTGATCAGCATGTTGAATCTCAATCATTTCTTTTTGTGATTCAAAGCGATGACCCAATGTTCTTCGATTAGATTCGATACCTAAAATATTTGTTTTGATAATGTTGGCACCGTGAAGAATAATTAGTCCATGGACTGGCCTTACAAAATTAACAGTAGTCCATCCATCCGAAAGTTGATACGACATCATTTTTTTAATTGGTAAACGTATCAAGCTTGATGAAATACATTCAGCAATAATATCTTTTAGTTTTGCTCCTTCTGTATCTTTATCAATATATAAAACTTCAATATTATTTTCATTTTTTTTAGCGATCTGATTTATAGCTTTTTCATCCAAACCAATTACATGCAATTTTTTTAATAAAGCTTCCGTTGGTTTACCTGACACATCAAATCCAACTGATGCTGGCATTAATTTGATAGATGTATTTTGATTCTCAGCTTCGTCTTTAACATCTTTTAAATATATACCGATTCTTCTTGGCGTAGAAAAAATCGAATCTTCAGATGTTTCATTTGCAAGATGATGTTTTATAAGAAATTCTTTGACACTTTTTGCAAATGCAATCCCAAGTTGTTTTTGTGATTTTGGAGGTAACTCCTCCGTTAAAAGCTCTATAAGTAAATTATCTAGCTTCACGATTTAATTGTCTTTTTTGCATTAAGTTGATCAATGATTTCTTTTGCATGATTTTTATCAGCCAATGGAAAGCCTAAATTTGCCCGACTTTGAAGGTAACTATTCGCAACATTTCTAGCTAAATTTCTAATGCGACCAATATATTCCGCTCTTTCAGTGATACTAATAGAGCCTCTTGCATCTAAAAGATTGAAAGAGTGAGCTGCTTTTAAAACTTGTTCATATGCGGGAAGAGCTAAGCGCTCAGTCATGAGATGGTTGGCTTCTTTTTCATGTGCAGTAAACGCTTGAAATAGAAAGTCACCGTCACTGTGTTCAAAGTTATATGCGCTTTGTTCAATTTCGTTTTGAAGATAGACATCACCATATTTTAAATTGTTGGTCCAAGTGAGGTCATAAACGTTGTCAACTCCTTGAATATACATTGCAAGCCTTTCGAGCCCGTAAGTTATTTCTCCCGTGATTGGTTTACAGTCAATACCGCCTACTTGTTGAAAATAAGTGAATTGAGTAATTTCCATTCCATTAAGCCAAACTTCCCAACCTAACCCCCAAGCGCCAAGCGTTGGGTTTTCCCAATCATCTTCAACAAAGCGAATATCATTTTCCTTAAGATTAAACCCCAGCGCTCTGAGTGAACCCAAATAAAGCTCTAAGATATCCGATGGGGAGGGCTTTAGAACTACCTGTAGTTGATAATAGTGTTGAAGTCTATTTGGATTTTTACCATAGCGCCCATCTTTTGGACGTCGACTTGGTTGGACATAAGTTGCCTTCCAGGGCTCGGGTCCGAGCGACCTCAAAAAAGTTGCTGTGTGTGAAGTGCCTGCGCCAACTTCCATGTCGTATGGCTGAAGAATAGCGCATCCATGGTTGGCCCAATAATTTTGAAGTTTGAGAATGATGTCTTGAAAGGTTAATTGCATAATGAATTGATCTCTAATTCAAGCATTCTACTTCTTTTTCAAAATCCATAAAAGTTTTGAATGCCTCATAAACCAACTAAGAAGCACAATGAAACATAAAGAAATAACAGGCCAATTACCAAGTAAAACATAAGGCGTTGCATTTTTGAATCCTTGCACGGAGCCTTCGAGAACATCTTCAGTAAATTCGGGCAGTGTTTTTATAAGGATTCCATGCTCATCAATAATCGCTGTGGCGCCAGTGTTTGTGGAGCGAATAACCATTCTGCCTGTTTCTATAGCTCTTGCTTGAGAAAATTGTAAGTGCTGATAAGCAGCAATAGATCTTCCATACCATGCATCATTACTTACATTAGCTATAAGTGTTGCGGAGGGAAGGGCTTGAATAATTTCTTCACCAAACACATCTTCATAACAAATATTAAATGCAATTTTTTGATTCCCAATAGACATAGGCGCTTGGTGGGCGCTACCTCTAGATAGGTCATTCATAGGCATATTGAGATAATGTGTATAAATGTATTGAAAAATAAATTTTAAGGGTATGAATTCACCAAATGGTACTAAATGTGATTTACGATAAACTTGAGTTGAATCATTTTTTAAATTTAATACAACATTAAAATATTTTGTGTCTTGGCGCTCAATCACACCCATAAGAATATGGCTTTGTTGTTTTGAAGCATGCCTTAAAATAGATTCTTTAAATGTCGTAGGGATATATTCCAGGAGAAGTGGCAAAGCAGTTTCTGGAAGAAGAATAATCTCACCTTTTGTTTTTTGAATAAGCGCTTGATACGTATTTAATGTTTGTGAAATAGTCTCTTTTTGCCATTTAATATCTTGAGCAATATTTCCTTGAATAAGTGACACGGTTACAGGCTCGCCGATACGATCAGTCCATTCAATATTTTTAAGGAGTTGACCTGATAGCAATACGAAACCTATTGCGCTAAGTTTTAAGAGTTGTGAATGTTTGTTTTTATCACGCAAAACTAGGCTAAGTATTAAAGCCAGTAAAGTGACTATGAAGGTTACTCCGTAAATACCTATGACTGGTAAGAATCCAACAAGAGGGCTTGAAGGTACTTGTGAATAACCCATTGTGAGCCATGGAAATCCAGTTAAAAACCAGCCTCTAATCCATTCAAATAATGTCCATATAAATGGAATCAAAAAAAAGTTCGATTTTCGATGTGAAGAAAGCCATCCAACAATGCCAATAAAAAAAGCTAAGAAGAGGCAGAATAAAAAAGTACTTAAGTGCGCTAACCATGCAGGCATGCCACCATATAAATTGAGGCTTATGTAAATCCATGAGATACCAAAGCAAAATAAACCTAACCCAAAAAAAAGCCCTGATAGAAAACCCCATCTTGCATGATTTAATTTGTACCAAATGTAAAAAAGACCGCTCAGAGAAATCAGCGAAATAGAATGATAGTTAAAAGGGGCAAAACTCAGAACTGAAAGCGCTCCGAGCAAAAAAGAAATGGCTATATAAAGGAATTGGTAGTGTTTATTCAAAATACAAAAAGCCGTTTAAGACAATTGTACTGAATTATGGACAATAAAGCCTTAAAAGTAATTAAGGCTTTTGAATTTTATATGTTTGGGAAGGGTTGGTTGAAGGTTCGCCATTATTATTTTTAAAAACAACAGTCTCAACAAACTCATCTATAAAATCTAATTCTGTTGTTGGGTAATAGCTCCCATTTTCCGAAGTATTGATATGATGATATTGCCAAACCGATCCTACTACTTGATCAGACGATTTAATTTTAATATCCTCCTTGGAGGCCGGCTCCCCAAGAGCTTTTAAGATTTCATCTTTGTTAAAACGACTGATAGCCTCGATAAAGGATTTTTCGTCTACTGGAAGACTGCTTTTATCATTTTCGTTAGCGAATAGGTGTGGAGATAAAATTAAAAGGATAGCTAAAAATTGTTTTTTCATTGAGAACTCCTAAAAGTAATAGGAAAAAGAATAAGTCGATTAGTTCAAAAAATTACACGTTATTACCAGGAGTGTCAATTTCAAGAAGGATAGAATAGAGTTTGCGACTATCAGCCCTTAAAACTGTGATTTTGAATCCCTGAAAAGTAATTTTTTCATCTCGTTTTGGTAGGTGACCAAAAGCATGAATAATTAAGCCACCGATAGTTGAAAATTCCTCATTACTAAAGGATACCTTAAAAAATTCATTAAAGTCTTCAATTTCAGTTGATGCTTTGACTCTATAGTGGCCATTTTTGTCTTGAATGATATTGTCCTCAGTCTCATCAAAATCAAATTCATCCTCAATCTCACCTACGATTTGTTCTAAAACATCTTCAATTGTGACCATACCTGAAACGCCGCCGTATTCGTCTACTATGATTGCAATATGATTTCGACTACTTCTGAATTCCTTGAGAAGCACATTAAGTCTTTTGGATTCGGGAATGAATATAGCAGGGCGCAACATATCTCTAATTTCAAAGTCTTCACCTGCATAATATTTTAGAAGATCCTTGGCTAGTAATATACCAATGACATCATTTTTGTCATCTTCAATCACAGGAAAGCGCGAGTGAGCCGTCGCTATAATAAAAGGAATAAATTTTTCAGGTGAGTGAGAAATATCAATAACATCCATTTGCGATCTTGGAATCATAATATCTCTAACCTGCATTTCTGAAACCTGAAGAACACCTTCAATCATAGAAAGCGAATCAGCGTCCATTAAATTTTTTTCATATGAAGACTTAAGTAACTCAAAAAGCTGCTCCCGATCTTCAGGGCCTCTTAAAAGAAAATGACTCAGACGTTCAATTAATTTAGATTTTTTTGATTCGCTCATTGCGATTTTTTCTCTTCTACAAGATAAGGGTTTTTATAGCCAAGTTTAGTTAAAATTTTAATCTCTTTTTCTTCCATAATTTCAGCATCTTTTTTATTTTCATGATCATAACCATATAAATGAAGAGCGCCATGAATAATAAGGTGAGCATAATGAGCTTCGAGTTTTTTTGATTGATCTCTTGCTTCTTCTTCTATGACTGGAGCACAGAGGACAATATCTCCAATGAGATGATGCGTATTGTCTACAAGGAAAGAAAGTACATTAGTTGGATATTTTTTTTTCCGATACATAGCATTAAGATTTTTTGATTCATCACTTCCTACAATTCGAATAGTTATTTCAGCATTTTGATCAATGATAGGTGCGAGCCATTTATGGCAATGTGTTTTTTTTACTATTGGTTTTGTATGCACCATATCTTGAATTGCAATGATGGGTTTTAATTCCATTTGAAGTTAATTATCCACTTTCTTTTTTTCAAAATTTTCATACGCATTAATAATTTTTTGAACAAGAGGATGTCTTACTACATCTTCAGATAAGAAATGAGTGAATGCAATGCCCTTCACTTTTGACAAAACCTTTTTTGCTTCAATCAAGCCACTTTTTTGACCTTTCGCTAAGTCAATTTGAGTAATATCACCTGTAATGACAGTTTTCGATCCAAAACCTATTCGGGTCAAGAACATTTTCATCTGTTCAGGAGTAGTATTTTGAGCCTCATCTAAGATGATGAAGCTTTGATTAAGTGTACGACCTCTCATATAAGCTAAGGGCGCTATTTCGATGATGCTTTTATCAATCATTTTATGAACATTGTCGTAGCCAGCCAAATCATAGAGTGCATCATAAAGAGGCCTTAAATAAGGATTCACTTTTTGTGCTAAATCACCTGGAAGAAAACCTAATCTCTCACCAGCTTCTACAGCAGGCCTAACCAAAACGATACGTTTAATTTTATCCCTATTAATTGCATCTACAGCACTTGCAACAGCAAGATAAGTTTTTCCTGTACCTGCGGGGCCAATGCCAAAAGTGATATCAAAATCCTGTATATTTTTTAAGTATGCATTTTGTCTAGGCGTTCTGCCCCTGAGATCAGTTCTTTTTGTTTTGAGTTCATTGATTTCTGAGGTTGTTTTTATTCCTTTTTCAAATTTATTAATTTCGACAAGTCCTAATTGAATATCTTCTAATTCAATAGGGTCAATAGCTTTTTTGTAAAATTTTTGGATAAGAGCTGCGGCAGTTTTTATATTTTTTGAAGGGCCATTTATAACAAAACTTGATCCACGTCTTACGATATCAACCTCTAATGCAGCTTCAATTTGCTTTAGATTTTGATCTAATGCCCCACATAAATTAGATAATTGCCTGTTGTTGTCAGAAGTTAATTCGAATTTCATCCCCATATTAAATAATTTCTCCGCGAAGTCTTTTCGAAGTCACCTCGGTAATTGTGACATCTACAAATTGGTTAATAAATGATTTATCCGCTTTAACATCAACCACTCTATTATTATCTGTTTTGCCAGCCATTTCAGTTGGGTTCTTCCATGATTGACCATCAATTAAAATGCGTTGTTTAGTGCCCAGCATAAGATGGCTGATCGCCTTGCCATGCGAATCATTCATTAATTGTAATTCATTCAATCTTCTTAATTTTGTCTCATGAGAGATTTCGTCGAGAATATATGAGGCTGGAGTTCCTGGTCTTGGGCTATATAAAAAACTAAAGCTGAAATCAAATTTAATATCAGCAATAATTTTTTTTGTCATTTCAAAATCAGCATCTGTTTCGTTGGGGAATCCAACAATAAAATCAGAGCTTATTGAAATTTGAGGACAATTCTTTTTTAATTTTCTTATAATATTTTTGTATTCTAAAGTCGTGTAATTTCTCTTCATTGCTGACAATATGCGATCTGAGCCTGATTGAATAGGTAAATGAAGATGTGCTGCAAGCTTTGGAAATTTTCCAAAACATTCTATAAGACTGTCATTCATTTCATTAGGATGACTTGTTGTAAATTTAATGCGTTTAATTGCATCAATCTCAGAAATATATTCTATAAGTAAAGCCAGGTCTGCAGAAGATCCATTTTTAGTGATAGATCGATAAGCATTAACATTTTGTCCAAGAAGAGTGATTTCTTTTGCGCCTAAAGATGCTAGATGGATCACTTCAGCTAATATATCGTCAAAAGGCCTAGAGATCTCTTCCCCGCGCGTATAAGGAACAACACAGAATGAACAATATTTGCTGCATCCCTCAATAATTGAAACCATAGCAGAAGCCCCTGAAAAGCTTGGAGCGGGAAGATGATCAAATTTTTCTATTTCAGGGAAGGAAATATCAACTTGTGATGAGCCAGCTGATTTTCTTTTGTTTACTAAATCTGGTAATCGATGAAGGGTTTGTGGGCCAAAAATAAGATCTACAAAAGGGGCTCGCTTAAGAATATTGTCACCTTCTTGGCTAGCAACACATCCTCCAATTGCAATAAGTAAATTGGGATTGTTTTTTTTAAGAGCTTCATATTCACCAAGGTGGCTGTATATTTTTTCTTCAGCCTTTTCTCTGACAGAGCAAGTATTTAAGATAATAAGATCAGCTTCCTTCGGATCTTCTGTCTTGGAAGTAGCGTGAGTTTGATTTAATACATCCTGCATTTTGGATGAGTCGTACTCATTCATTTGACAGCCGAACGTTTTGATAAAAACTTTTTTAAGCATAAAGCTAATGAAATAAGCGGTGCATTAAAATTAGGTTGTGTTAAGTATAGTGGCTTTAAGTGATTAATAATACAGGTAAATTATTGCATTTTAGATAAGATCTATCTTTCAATGAACATGTAAAATGATGTTATGAAAAGTTTCCCAATTTTTATTAATTTAATACATAAGCCCGTATTGGTAATAGGAGGAGGTGACGTCGCTTTAAGAAAGATTGAAATGCTTCTTAAGGCCGA
>Ga0255185_1000193_pt1 | contig 9671 bp, 17 predicted proteins | sample Miss_Cont_RepB_0_FD_183616 | JGI IMG/M metagenome (GOLD analysis project Ga0255185, IMG submission 183616) | Freshwater microbial communities from Mississippi River, Louisiana, United States - Miss_Cont_RepB_0h | ecosystem: Environmental > Aquatic > Freshwater > River | place: USA: Louisiana... | reverse complement strand
TAGGATGCTTATTGAGGAGTTAACGCCATCAACAAATCATGAGTATATATCATCAAAGTATCACAACGAAAACAAAGAGGCCTACAAACAAAATCAGCACACCCCCCCTGTTGAATTTAAGGACACCCCTCTCCTTACAAATAAGGACACCCCCTATACTGAAATTAAAGGTATTACAACTCAAGAAAATAAGGATACCCTAGCACCTGTGCAAGCTAGTAGCCATATAGGTTTGGAGGGACAGGGGGGTATACTTACAAATCAGCACACCCCTCTCCTTACCGGTAAGGATACAAATATACTAAGAGAATATAATCTCTATACGTCAAGTATAGAGAGATTATATTCGTATAATATTAATAATACGCGCGCGCGGGGTTTTAACGATAAAAACGATAAAACTGATTTTACCGGTAAAAATAACAACATCGATCAATCAGTTCATACAAATTCTGTAGAAATAAAAACTTACAACGAAGAAAAAGAATCTAGTTACGCAGATTTTGCTTTTGGCTTTCCTGCGGAGCCAACGCAATCTGCTGTTGATGAATGGGAAGAAAACGAAACAGAAGAACTTGCAGCTTTACTGGATAATGACTGCATTACTGATCCTGTAGTTCCGCTAGACCCTGAAGACATTATTGCCGATGAACAAGCAACACGAAGAATGTTACTCTCTAAAGCTCTGTGGAGTACTTTTGGTGAGCAGCGATCAGGTGAGATACAAGATGATTACAAGTTTGTAGAAACAGAACCGCATAAGGTCTGTATTCAAACCAAAGAAATGCGGTTAAACGATATTGAGAAAGCTAAAATCCGCAAAGCTATTGCTTCCATTTACGGCGAGGATGTAACGATAGCAATGCAGATAATCGCTCCCCTGCAAAATGAACCGATACCTAGTGATGAAGTTGTCGAGTTAGAACATTCGGTAAGTAAGCCTAATTGGCTTAATTTTAAATCTGTAATAAAAAATCACTCTTTGTTTGCTGCCTTAAATAATCCGTCATTGACGACTACTGAGGAGTCACCTGAAAAAATTATCATAGAGGGGGTAGCATTTCTTATTGAAAGGATAATTGAGCCTGGAAGTTTAGAAGAGCTTGAGAATGCTATTTTAAAGACAGGTTTGACTTTAGAATTACGCACTAAAAACGTTCATCCTGAGTATAAAAATTTTGAAAAACAACCAATTGTTTTAACTGCTAAAAAGGTACTAGAGGACAAAGTTTGGTTATCGAACATAAGAATAGCTGAGTTACAAAAGTCAAATACAATTGGAAGGCTTATTGAGGTTAGGGAAGAAAAGCCGGTAAATGATTATGATAGTGAGTCGGTGACAATTTGTAGTCGACTGAAATTAACGGCAAGAGAAGAAGTAATTGTTAATAATTTTAATGATATGGAATTGTTGGCCTTAATAGAAAAACAAGTAAGTCAAGCATAGGAGTAGTAAATGAGTGAACTAGAAGCTAGAAAATACACGTCAATTCGCAATTTAAGAGAAGAGATTAGGCAGGATATGGAGGATATAAACCTTTTACGCCAAACAGCTCATATTGATGCAAGAAATTTTAATTTTTATAACAATTACCTTTCAAGTAAAATCGATACAAACATTGAGCGATTAATAAATATGGAGAAAAACAATGACTAAATGGAATAACTTTAACGATGCCGAAGACCAAACCTTTTACACGTTAATACCTCATAGAACTATAGCAAAAGTAGTAATGCTTATAAAAAAAGGAGGTTATGTTACAAAAGAGTTTCCCGATGGGTATGCGACTAAAAGCGATTCCACGAGCAGTGTATATCTTGCTTGCGAATTTGTAATCTTAAATGGGGAATATGAGAATAGAAAAATCTGGAGTTATATCGGTCTTCATAGTGATAAATCACCTAAATATGGCGAAATTGGGAGGAGTACGATTAAGGCAATACTTAACTCTGCTTATAGCATTCACCCAAAAGACAATTCTTCCGATGCCGTAAAGCAGAGAGAGATAAAAAGCTTTGCTGATCTAGATAATCTTGAATTTGTAGCTGAAATTACCATCAACGGTAAGGGACAGAATCCAAAGAATGAAATAAAAACAATAATTACGCCTGATCATCCTAAATATACCGAGTGTATGGATAGTAGGAACAGTAAGGTAAAAGTAAAGATTAATTACAGTGCGCCAAAGCCTGAGAAAAAAAACGAAAAGTTTGTAGGCGATGAAATCCCATTTTAAAAAAAGGTAAATCCATGAGAGAGAGTGCTGAAATAGAAATTATAGGTTATGTAGCAGCAGACCCTATTATGCCAAGTCCCGAGAAATATCCGGATTTCATAACGTTTCAGATAGCAATTACAAACGCTAATCGAGATACAATATGGTTTAAATGCCAAGTAGGTTCTGAAGGACTAGCTAAGGTTGTTAGATCGTATGTAAAAAAAGGAAGCAGTATATTAGTTAAAGGGTATCCAAAAGTGAATGCTTACATTGCAAAAGATGGAACAGCTAAAGGTTCGATTGAAGTTAATGTTAATTATTTGAATTTATTAGGTCATTCCAAGGGGTAATAAGTAGTTTTAAATAAAAGAGGAAATATGGAAATAAAAGATTTGTTATATGAAATAGATTTTGCTTTGGATTCTATTTTACCTATAGAAGAAAGGGTTGTTGAGAAAAGAAGTACAACAAAAATAATGTTAACAATAAGTCAGCTCAGAGGGGGGTTATTAAAATTAAGAGATAATTTAGTGGTTAAAAATAATATTAGAGGACGTAGAGAATTATATCATCCTCTTGAAGCATTGCCTTTAGAAGGCATGAGAATGTTATATGACGATATGCCAGATAATTTAGCTGAAAAATATTTTAACCAAACTGTTTATAATCGGATGAGTAAACAAATAAGAGACTTTTTAGAAAAAAATAATCAAGAAAAATAATATGATCACATTTTTTAGAGGAATAAAAGAAATCAAGAATTTCCGCAAGGATTACGAAGATTTTAAAAATAAAATAACAACAGCTCTAGAAGTTCATGGAATACACTTAGAATCAGCAGAATTAAGTAAAGCAGAAAAAATAGCAGCTAATGCCTTTGGTATGTCTTACGAGAGATATCAGAAAGTTAAACAAAAACCACAAATAGACCCTACTCTTGCTAGAGTTATTGATTTAGAGTTCGGTGTTTATGAGCTAAAAGAGACTATTAAAACTCTTCAAACCACTTTAGATAAGGAGCAAGTACCTGCTCATCTAGTCCTACCGGTAGAACGAACCAAAACTACTAAAAAGCCCAAACCCGTAAAACTCCAAGCCGTAGAAGAGGAGGTTAAAAAAGTTAAATCCACATTAACTCAAAGTATAGTTAAAAGGTTATTTGATTATAAGGATGGAGAGCTTTATTGGAAGGTTGATCAAGGTAATAAAAGTAAAAAAGGTGATAAAGCTCATTTTTATCTAAATACTGCTGGTTATTATTATCTTTACATTCCCTCTAAACAAAAATTATATAATGTATCACGATTAATATTTCTAATGTTTCATGGTTATTTACCCGAAAAGATATCTTACATTGACAATAATTCTCAAAATACTCGAATAGAAAATTTAAGGGCAGCTACTATCTCTCAAGTTAAATGTTCTGCTAAAAGACCAAAAAGCAATAGCTCGGGTTATAAAGGGGTTTATTTACACAAGAAAAAAAATAAGTACATAGCTCAAATTAAAAAAAATAAAAAGTATTACTATCTAGGTTCTTTCTACACTTCCGAAGAAGCCTACAAAGCATACTGCAAGGCAGCTAGAAAATTACACGGGGAATTTGCACGACTAGCCTAATGGAAATAGTAAGAGAAGAATGGCAAGCACGATGAATACAGATTTTATTATTAACGAAGAATTTGCACGGCTTATTCCTCCGTTATCCAGTGATGAGTTAGATAGATTAGAGCAGAGTTTGCTTAATGATGGTTGTCTCAATCCATTAATAATATGGAATAATACTATAATAGACGGACACCATAGGTACGCTATCTGTATTAAGCACAATATAAGCTTCAATGTAATAGAGAAACCAGAGCTAGAGACTGAGCTGGATGTAAAGCTCTGGATGATTAATAACCAGTTTAGCAGAAGAAATCTGCCTACTGAAACAAGGCTAGCACTTGCCTATAAGCTCAAGGAGTTTGAAGCACAGAAGGCAAGAGAGAGGCAATTATCCGCTTTAAAACAATTTTCTAAGCAAGAAGAAAGTGCAGAACTAAGCCAGTCTACCGATGGGTTAGCACTAACCCCACGGAGTGAGAGAGAAAATAGCAAGACTCTAGACATTATTGCCCAGAAAGCAGGAGTAAGCCATACTACAGCATTCCAGTACGATGCTATCCAACAAAAGGGAACAGAAGAACAAAAAGCTAAAGTTCCAGAAGGAAAAGCTAGTATTAACAAGGTCTATACCGAGATTAAGCAGGCAAAGCTATCCGAAGAAGATAAGCGGATAGTTCATTTAAAAATAAAAGGTAGTGGAGTATCTGTTATTCAGAAATACGTTAGCGGTATTTATAATGAGTTAGAGGATTTAAATACTAGTAAAGATTTAACTGTAATCCGTCATGCACTTTTAAATAGCTACCTTGGGCAAAAAGAGAATTTCTTAGCTTGTGTATCTAATATAGACAAACACAAGAAACTAGTAACACGAAACTTAACGGCATTATCTGAGTCGGTTGAGGATTTAGAATTAACTGTGAATCAAGGTAAACACATAATTAAGCTAGAAGCTCAAAAAGACAAAAAAATTGCTAAACTATATGAGAGGTACTATGGCTAAAGCCAAATGTGAAGAAATTGTTATAGAGTGTGATTTAAAGGGGAATTTTAGCGATGAGTTTAAAGATGAGCTTTTAGGTATTATTAGCGAAACTATAGTAGAGATAATACAAAAACGAACGTTTGTTGATAATAAAGGTGTTTTTCAACTAAAAAATCAAGAACAGATGATAAACGAGTTACTAGAGGATTAAGAAAATGAATCATCAAACTAATCATGAAACTATAACATGGCAGGCTACTAGTATTAAACTGGCCTGCTTAAAAGAATATCCTAATAACCCGAGAAAAATAACCAAGGAAATGCTGGATAAACTAGCTTCTCATATAAGGGAGGACGGGTATCATCAAAGAATAATAGTAGATAACGATTATACCATTATCGGCGGCCACCAGAGTAAAAAGGCTTTATATATGGCAGGTTACGATGATGAGACTGAAATTGAAGTGTTAATGCCCAGTAGAAAACTAACGCCGGAGGAAATAGACAGGTTAAATATTAGAGATAATCTAGCGTTCGGGGAATATGATTTTGATGTACTAACGGAGCGATTTGATCTGGAGGAGCTATTATCTTTTGGTATGGATAAGGATATGTTAATGCCTATATTTGATAAAACCATATTAGAAGAAATAGGGGAAGAAGAGGAAATAGAAGTCCCAGAAGAAGCTACTGCTAAGCTTGGTGATATTTATATGCTTGGGTCTCATCGTTTAATGTGCGGTGATAGTACTAACCCGCAGCATGTTGAAAAACTAATGGATGGAGCAAAACCGATTTTAATGGTAACTGATCCGCCGTATGGAGTGAATTATGAGCCTGAGTGGCGTAATGAAGTAGGCAAAGGGGCTAGAAGCACAGGCAAGGTACTAAATGATGATAGATATGACTGGTCTGAGGCTTACTCTCTGTTTACAGGTGATGTGGCTTATGTCTGGCATAGTGCTAAGTATACTCATAAATTTGCCGAAAATATAGAAAATAGCGGTTTTGATCTAGTTAGCCTTATTATTTGGAATAAGCAGCATTTGGTACTAAGCAGGGGAGATTATCACAATAAGCACGAGCCTTTATGGTATGCGGTAAGAAAAAGCCAGAAAGTCAAACATAATTGGCAGGGACGTCGCGATCAAACAACAGTATGGGATATAGATAATAATAATTACGGAGCAAAAACAAAGGAAGAACAAACCGGTCACGGTACGCAAAAGCCGCTTGAATGCATGCTTCGGCCTATACTTAATAACTCTGCACAAGGTGAGAGTGTATACGATCCGTTTGGCGGTAGCGGTACTACGTTAATTGCATGTGAGCGGTCAAAGCGTAATTGTTACATGATGGAATTATCCCCAGCTTATGTTGATGTTATAATAAAGAGGTGGGAAAAAGAAACTAATAAAAAAGCTGTATTATTGAATGAGGAAAAAAATAAAATTGGATGAAGCTCAAATAGCTCAAGTAGAAGCATTAGCAGCTTACTTACCAATAAATAGAATTGCTGGATATTTTGGTTTTTCAGAGACCACCTTTCACGAAATTAAAAAACGGCAACCTGAAGTATCTGAAGCCTACAACAGGGGGGTGGCAAAAGCCTGTAGCTTTGTTGGTAGTATGCTTATGGGGTTTATTCGGGAAAAGGAAAACACTGCGAATAAATTGAATGCAATTACCTTTTACCTTAGGACACAAGGGGGATGGGACAATAAATATAAAAATGATAATCAACCAGTTTATTTGACGTTTTCTGAAGAACAAACGCCTGCAGAAATACTTAATGTTGGTTTTAATGCACTTAAAGAAGGTAAAATAGATTTTATTCAGATGCAACAGATAGGAAGTTTAGCATTAACCAAAATGAACATAGAAAGTCGCGCTCAAGAAGATAGAGTGGTATCAGAGCAGATGAGTATAGATGAGGCCAAGGCATTTGCAATAGAACTAGATCAAACCCTACAAAAATTGGATTTGTTAGAAAAAAATATGAAGAAATAATTATGTCAACAGAAAGATATATTAATAATGTAGGTAGAAAGGCATATAGAAAACCTTTAGCAGAACAAGAGAAAGATATACTAAGTGCAATGAAGCAAGATCAGAGCTATGCATTAATGAGGTATAGGGAACTTGTATTATCTCGCAGGGAAAGAGAAAAGTTACGTCCCAGAGAACCTGAGGTGTATCATCACGATCTTTTTAAGAAATAATAATATACAGTAACTAGTATATACTAATATTAGTAAATTATTATATTGCAATATACAATAAGCGATATATACTAGTATCACTAAATTAATATATTAGTATATATGAAAATAATAGCAGTACTTAACCAGAAAGGCGGATGTGGTAAGACTACGATTGCTATAAACCTTACTCATTCATTACAGAACTTAGGTCATAAAGTATTACTTGTCGACAGCGATCCTCAAGGATCAGCTAGAGATTGGAATGTAGAAAACGATGGTAAAATTATCCCGATTATAGGATTAGATAGAGTTTCACTCGCAAGTGATATAGAGGCAGTAAAAGCAGGTTACGAGTTTATTGTTATCGATGGAGCGCCATCAGTAACTAAACTCGCTGCTGCTGCTGTAAAAATAGCGGATTTTGTTTTAGTACCAGTCCAACCGTCTCCTTGGGATATCTGGGCAACATCTGATTTAGTAGAAATAATCGAAGCGCGACAGGACGTTGCTAATGGTAAGCCATTGGCAGCTTTTGTCGTTAGTAGGGTTATTAAAAATACTAAATTAAGCCAAGAAGTAGTAGAGGCTTTAAAACAATATGAACTACCCGTTCTTAATTCATATACTACGCAGCGAGTGGTATATCCAACTTCTGCAAGCGAGGGCAATACTGTGTATACTCAGGTTTTTAACGATGCAACGTTAGAAATAGATTCTATAAGAGATGAAATACTAGAGGCAATGAAATGGCTTTAAAACCTAAACTAAAAAATAATTCCAACCTTCATAAGGCAGAAGCTCTTAAAGAAGTGGTAAAAGAAAAAATGGTAGGGATCACGATACTTGTGCCTGAATCCGTAAAAGACAATCTAAAAGTGAAAGCTATCCGTAATAAGACTAATGTTACCAATGTAATATTAGATTTTATTAAGGAGTATATAAAGAACTAAAACATGGATTTCATAGAAGCAATAAAAGCAGTATATGAAAAAGATGCTGCTATTAAGAGGAAAAACACAAGTTATTGTATTTATAAAAATAAAAAAACTGATCGCTTAAGGATACTGAGCTTTGATAAAACAGGAGAGGCTATTTATAAAAATTATAGTCTTTTGTCAGATGCAGAGAGTTTAAATGATGATTGGGTTGTAACTAGTGAATATGACGATCTAATAGCAAGAGACAATTTAGTTCAGCGTAAATTACCTGTGTTAAAGTTTCTTAAAAAAAGATTAAAAAATATATGAAAAATTTTGATGATCTAGACAAAACAGAGCAACTACATTATATAGCAGCTGCTATACTAAGACAGCAGTACACGAACAATGATATTTTAACAAAGAAAGTGACTCCTGAAATCTTGGTGGAGGAATTCTCGTCAGTAATAGAAATAGATGATCGTGAAGAAATGATACATAATTTAAAAGCAGTGTTATATACAGTACTTGTTGAATTTCCAGAAAAACCTAAAAATAAAAAGTAATAAAGAGAGGTTACAAGCTATGCTCTTAAATTTAATAGTTGCAGTAATTGTAGGTTTTATAATACTTATATTATGGGTATTAAAAGGAGTATTTGATTGCATAAGTACTATGGATCGAACAATAAAAAAACTAGCAAAAGTAAGTGACCTTTTACACGATAGACTTTCACGTGTAGAAAAATTAATGAATGATCGAGTAGAAGCAAAAAAGAACACGACTAAGAATGAGTAAGAAATACTATAGCACTAAAAGCGAATTAATTTTACAAAGTTATACCCCTGAAGCAATACAAGAGTTGTTAAAAAGCGGCGAGTCTAAGTCAGCTGTAGCTCACGCTCTTGGAGTACATGCGAAGGCTTTTAACGAGTATATCCAAAAGTATGGTCTAACTTATCAGTATTCTCGAAAGTCTAAAAGCACTCAAAGGTACAATAGAGAGCAGGAAAAACAATACGAGAAGAGGATACCTGTTAAGGATTTAAATTCAGAAGAAGCAGAAGACCCTGTTAAAAAGTTTCATGAAATGCTGGCTAGGAAGAAAGAGAAAAGAGCTTTGCGTGAACTGAAGAACCCTTATGATTGGTAGAATTAATATTGACAACTAAAATTTGATAAATTATATATCACTTGCTATTTGCAATATTTAAACTAGAAAAAAGACAGATTAACTCCCTGTCTTTTTTTTTATTCTTAAAATACAAGAAAAACGGCCATTTTCTGGACACGTTAAAAACTGCCTCTTTATAAACCTAAAAGCATCCAATAACCCATTCCAATTATCTATGCTAGTTTTACCCTTATGTTTTATTTTTTCTTGTAGTATAAATTAGTTGACAACATAAGTAATTACTTTATAATTACTTATTATCAAATAAGTTAAAAATAATAATGCACTTAATAAATATAGGAAATTCCAAAGGAATTAGATTATCTAAAAATATTATAAACAAATATCATTTTGAAGATGGTTTAGATTTAATAGAAAATGAAGAAGGGATACAGCTTATTCCACTTAAAAAGAAGTTACGTAAAGGTTGGAATGAGTTTTTTTCAAAATATCATGATCAAGTTGACGTTGACTTAGAATTTCTTGAATTTGATATTGAGCGTTGGTGTGAAGATATTTAAACAATTTGATATTTGGTTGGTAACTTTAAATCCTACTGTTGGT
>Ga0255185_1000191_pt1 | contig 9765 bp, 24 predicted proteins | sample Miss_Cont_RepB_0_FD_183616 | JGI IMG/M metagenome (GOLD analysis project Ga0255185, IMG submission 183616) | Freshwater microbial communities from Mississippi River, Louisiana, United States - Miss_Cont_RepB_0h | ecosystem: Environmental > Aquatic > Freshwater > River | place: USA: Louisiana... | reverse complement strand
GAGTCCATAAAAATAAATCTCTCATTGTGTTATTTTTTTAGTTCATCAATATATCCTAACACGAATCCAATCGCCACGAGGAGATTCATTCCTGCCGACATTATTACCTCGTGGATGTCCTCGTATACATTCAACGATAGGTGTACGTGCCCTACAACCCAGAACGGGATGCTTAAATTTTGACTTATCCATAGTAATGTGTATTTAATTAGTTTAGACATGGCTTCTGAGTTATTATCTGTACGACAGCCCTCTCTATTGATATTACCTTCGCTAGAGGTAATGCCATCTCGAAAAATACTAGTGCCTGACTCTTGCCATAGCACATGATGTACAGGGTGGACTCCTCACCATCCTGCGTGAACCTTATCAGATATCTTTTCATAGCTCTAGTGTTACTTCGGTTATTACATTCTCTTCGTAAAACGGCAGGTCGTGGTCTTCAACTATGTATGCCGATACCATGTTGTTTAGCCAGTCCTTATCGTTTCTAAAGTTGTCCCTTGCGTGGTAGTCAAAACACACATCATACGTTTTGCCCCTTAGTTCAACCCTTGACCACTCGTTCAGGTTGTCAAAAAATATCTCTACAAATTCATCACCTACTGATAGGATTATTGATCGGTAGAACGGATTTACTTTTGCTTTCATAATGGTAAATTTTTAATGATTTTCTCTAGCACTCTAACTACAATGGAATTTCCTGCCTGCTTATAGGCTTGACTATCTGATACAGGCCATGTAAAGGTATCAGGGAAATCCATCAATCTAAAACATTCACGTGGGGTTAGCCGTCTTATTTTCACTCCGTCCCATAACCTAGTTGTGTTGTGATGTGGCTCTGTTAGTGTAGGTGAGTGGTCCTGAACTTTTCTGTTGTACGTGTCTATTACTTTAGGCATACCTATAGGCAGGTCATTTTGCTGAATGGTCTCATTTAGCCTTTTGCAGTTGTATTGAATGACCCCCTGATTGCAAGCTGTATCTAACGTCTGAGCTACTCCCTTCCACACTCTGCCTCTCCTGGTTTGACTGTTAGGCACTGAGAAGTTGATGCTGTCTCCCTCAGTTGCCTCTTCGTATCCTTTTGATGTGGCTGATGTAATTCTTATGCTATTGTCAGTAGGGCATAAAGCTGAATTTGCTCTAATACAACTAGCAACGTCATCACCATCTTTGGGTGTAAATATAAATCCTGTTCCCTTCTCGTTGTGGTTGTCGTTGTGCTTGGTGAATCCGTTAATCATCTTCTCACTTAAAAAATACTTGTCATCAACATTATCCTCAAGCACATCCTTGAGCCTCTTGGTTAGCTCCTCCTCCTCTGGCCAGGTAAACGTGTTGTCTTGGTCATCACGTATGCCAACTAAAAATACTCTCTCCCTGTTCTGAGGTACTCCATGCTTCTTTGCATTCAATACTTTCCAATGCAAATGGTAAGGCACTGAGTCTTCTGTAGGCATCATCGTGGCTATACCATTGACTGACTTGCCTCCCAAGTGATCAATCCACTCTTGGAATGTTCTACCTATCTTGTCCTTCTTGTTTGTCTTGTCGTGAGATAGTAAACCCCTAACGTTCTCAAATATAAAAAAACGTGGCTTGTTGACCCTGATGAACTCTAAGCTATTAAAGAATAGGATACCTCTCTCATCCTCTTTACCTAACCTCTTCCCTGCCATACTGAATGCTTGACATGGGGGTGAAGTCATATAGATATCTAGGCTTTCTGATGGTATCTCTCTATCATACACATTCATTGGAAAGTAGTCAGGTTCACCATAATTTTGAGTGAATGTCTGACGAGCATACTTGTCCATATCACAGGCAAAAACTTCATGATAATTAATGCCTAATCTCATCAAGGCTTGATTGAATGCTCCTACTCCAGAGAAGTCGCTTCCTATTTTTATTTTATTCATAGTGTTGATTTTTAGTTAAAAATGTTGGTTTATGTTGGTTTTGTGTTGATTTTTTTTTCTTAAACCCTTGATTTTACTAGGATAATGTTAAAATGTTAATTTTTATACCCTAATTCGAAAATAAAAAAAAATATATATATATAGTATAATAATATATAGAAAAAAATATTTCTGAATATTTTGGGCAAAAAATTGACATTTCGACATTTTTAAGCGTAAGTCCTTGTAAATAAAGGGTTTAAGTTGTGTTGATTTTATTTTGAATCAACATCGGTCAACACTAGAAACATTATCGTTATCCCCAATAGACTGATAGTCAGATAGTTATGCGTGTCTTCTGGAATGTCGATTTTTCTTTTGCTTAGAATCCATACAAATAGTACGAATATCATGGTCATTTTGCCTATTGTTTTCATGGCTGTAGTTTTAGTTATTTACTCTCATCACAATCATCAGTTATGTGATGCTGTGATATTTCGTCTGTGTAGTACATGGAGATGTGTAGGTCATCAAAATAGTATGGCTCTTCTATCTCTTCGTTAATGCAAATGAAGTTTAGTATGCTCCCTACCTTGTGACTATCTTCTTTCCATCCATCTAGCCACTGGGGTGCATCGTTCTCGTAGAACGATATGAACCCATCTCGGCTTGTGTACTTGTCTATGATGTACTTACTAAACGCATCATAGTTGTCCGCTATGTATTGATCAACCAGGGAATCGTTAAACTCAATCTCGCAATTAATTGAGTCGTTTGAAAAGTTATAGAATCTTGGACTTTGTATGCTTTCGAAATTTATACTTGAAACAAAATCAGATAGACTGCCTTCAACGAAATCACAGTACTTCTTTGCGATGTCTTGGTAGTATATATTCCAATCAATAAAGTCCTCGAAGCATTTATCTTCAGGTATGTTGTAGTAGTCCTCTTCACCATCAAAACATGGTTCGCTCCAAATTGACCCGTAGAAACCACTAAATAGTGGTAGATATGTGTTTGCTTTCATTTTAATTCAGTTATAGTGTTTAAATTAATCATTCTAAATTCTTTCTTGTGCATGTCGAACACAACCATTAGTCCCTTGTCCGATGGATTGAACGACATTCCTACACCCTTTACTCCCTTTCGAACTCCTAGCCTTGCGACCATTCTTCTAAGAGAACCATCCTTCTTGATAAAGGTTACAGAAAACATCCTGTTGCCCTTTGCTAAAATTTGATCTTTCATTTTGATTTTATTTTGGTTATTAATTCTTTTAACTTTTCTTCGGGAACGTCCTTCGATAGGTCGCACACCAGCTCCAACAACTTGGTTGAATTTCCCGTTAAATCTATTAGTTCAATCAAGAACTCCGCTCTTGTTGTCATAGGCTCGTGAATATTAATTGGTCAAACTCAGCTACGCTTATGAAGTCGAATGGATATTCTTTCTTGAGCGCATTGACTAGTGTTTCGTTGTCGTATTCACTGCTAGAACTAACGATTGGTTGAATGATGTCAGATATCTGATTGTCATCAAGCGTTGTGACTAGGTAGAAGTCCTCTTCTTCCCATGCCGTTGTGTTTATTTTAATTACTCTCATGATTATTTGATTTTAATGAATAATATATATTTTTCCGTTTTGAATTGAATCTCATCGAATAGTACACTTACAATGACATCTTTGTGCTTTGATATCTCATCCATTGCATCTAGTATCTCTTTGTCGTCACCATACAACTCAACGCCATCCTTCTTGATTCGTTCATCACGTTGCTTTTCAGTTATTACGTAGTACCCTCGACATCCGCATGTACATTTATCTGTTTTACCTACATATAGTTGTACTACGTTGTCAAGAGATATGTTTACTCCTATTGTTTTCATAGTTCTATTATTTTATCGATTTGTGTTAAATAGTAGTCGTACCACTCGTTGAACCTATCTTGAATCTCTTCAGTATAGTTCTCTCCATCGTACATATCATCCTCGCTATTACATATGTCTCCCGACTCGTATAACGTCCTGCTGTGAGCCAGCTCACACGCTAGCTCTAATCTTTGTTCTGTTGTCATGGTTACTTTATTTTTTCGGTTATTATTTCAACTGATACGTCTATGGCATAGAATATTTGTTCTATTGTGTATTCATTTATAAACGCCATGTCTAACGCATGCATCTTTTGTTCGTCCGTTAGTTCGTTGTTATCGTCACGCACATCTTGAATGCTCCATAGGTTGTCTACATAGTACCCTGCCTCGCGGAGTACTTGCTTTGCTTTATTTATTTCGTTCATGGTATTAAAATTTAAGATTATCAAATTCGGTATAGCTGTCTATGTATTCCAACGGGAATCGATCTTTTAATGCTTGAACCAATGTATCGTTGTCGTACTGCTCGTATCCATCTCGCTCTAAGTTAACGATTGGTTGAATGACCTCAGCTATTTGGTCATCGTCAAGTGTGGTCACAAGGAAAAAGTCCTCGTCAGACCAAGCTGTTGTGTTGATTCTTATTACTCTCATGGTTATAGATTTTAATTGTTTTTACCAGTTGTTGCGGTTATTTCTATCGCGATTTTTAGCGAATGCTTCTTTACACATTTGCTCTACTTCTTTATCTTTAAATCCGCCCCAAGGGAATATTCCCTCGTAAGTCCCGTATTGATATCCAACTAACGCAACCTGTACGATTTCTTTTAGCACATCCATTTCCTCGTCAGTTTTAGCAATTTGTCTTGCTGATATTGTAGATAATTGACCATACCTATCGCATCCACTTGTGCGATAATGTTTTACTAATTTTTCAATGATTTCTTGTTTCATGGCTATAAATTTATTTCTTGTATGTATACTTTTTCTAATCCGTTCTTAAATTGTACATAGAACTCGTCACCTAGTTCAGTGTAGACTTCACATATGTCTCCCGTTCGTTTTAGTTCGTCTACGATTTCTGAGAAATGGTCATACGCATCATCGTATGATGTGAAGTAGTGGTGCTCGTTGTAGTCTAAACAATCGAACACATGGTGTACTGCAAATAGTGTTTTCATGGTGTAAATATTTTACGTTCTACAATGTGCATTCTTTCAAATTCTAACTTGTCAGCATTGTTGCCGTTGTTGTCTATCCAATGTGGCATTACTCTTGGATTGTATGATACCTGACCCCTCATCCATAGATTTTCTATTGAGTACATCACCACATCTTCCGCCATAATCCATGCACATACTGTTTTATTTGATCCCTGGTTTATCTTGTTTGCAGCTGATTTTTGATTGTAAAGTTTTCCGTTTATAATTACTGCTTCAAACTCTGACGGGTCAAAGAACCAAACCTTTTTGTTTGTGATATCTTCTATCCTCCACTTCATATAGTTCTCACCTTTACCAAGGTGGAATCTAATTTTAAATTTTCGTTTCATGGTTAATCAATTTTAAAAACGTCCATAATTTTTATTCCTTTTCTATTCATCATTGCCCACCAATTTTTCATGTGGTTTTCATCGTTGAATGTTTTCTTTATGGTTTTCAAATCACCATAAAAGCTTTTGATTATAATGCTGTATGCTATCATGATATTGCTTCTTGATATGTGTTAAAAAATTCCTCCTTTCCAGTTTCAAAATCAACCTTGATGTATTCTACATCTTGACCAAAACATGATGCTATTGATATTCCATTGTCTAGGGCAAAGTAAACATAGCCTGTGTATTGATTCATTCCTATGTCCATTATTGATTCGCCATGGCAATTTCTTAAGTATGCATCGTGTACCTTTATTGCACTCTCTAGGTCTGAGCTACCTAGATTTTCTACAAATCTGCAATATGGTGTTAAATCTACAAATGTTATTTTCATGATTCCTGGATTTTAATTATTACCAACTATTTAAACTTCTTTTTCTGTTTGCATTACTTTCCCATGCATCTTCACACATGGCACGTAACTCTGCATCTTGAATGGCATATGTCCCACCGATACCACGATAGCTACCACCTCTACCTCCGTAACTTTCTGTGCGTATCATACCTGTCTCGTGGAGGTATTTTACTACCTCATCAGTTCTATCTTTGAATACACTGTATACATCAATAGTGTTTAGTTGACCATATGCACCTGAATAGCAAGTCTTAAGATAATTCACCATAGACTCGTAGATAAATTGTTTTGTATTCATGATTTCTATTTTTTATTTGATTAATTTTAATTCTTTCATGTCAAATAACACTCCTTTTAAAGCTAGTACAATACCTTTGTTGAATTCGTATCCGTGACTACCTTTGTCAAATGCATCTCTTCTTACTTCAGCACATTTGATGTCGTGTTCAATTCTATCGATTAATTCTTTCATGATTTCCTGTTTTAAATGTTAGACTTTTTGATTAATAATCCCCCTCCTACGATTCCAGCGAATAACACATACACTACTATCATTGCGTGTCCTTTGGTATCCATTAAGAATCCCGTTACACTAGATACAACAGGTAACACTATTCCGATTGTTGTCATTACCATTCCGATTGAAAAAATTACTGCTTTCATATTACTTGATTTATTGGTTAATAATTAACGATGCGAAAATGGGATGCGTACACGTTGTGTTCTAACTAGCACTCCATTGTTGAAGAATCCCCATACCTCGAAGATTCCATCAATTTTGATGATTTTACTTGACATATACATTTGATTTATTGGTTAGTGGTGTAGTGGATATCGCTTCCATTAATTAGCCATTCTAACTACACCTAGTTTTTTTTGGTTATTTTTTTTCGCGTCCGACCTTTGGTTATGTCATTTCACGCTCAAGCTATCCTTGAGTGTACCTATTTTTCGGTTGCATTGAATCACGTCTTGACTAATGTCGCTGACGGCTATTCGTCCACCTCCTGCTTGGGTTTGCAGTGCCGATACTAATACCCTCGGTTGGGGGAGTGACCTTTTACGATTCACGCTACTACAATCTTCGCGTCATTCGAACGTGTTGCCTATCACGTGTACAGGTTAGAGAGATGTACGCTCCTCGCTATAATAAGTCCGCGGTCTCAACTCGGCTGTTGACCTCGTTTGGTCGCCCTTTCTGACACAAATAACGTAACACTATTTCTAAATGATACATTTTTTTTTCAGTTAGATTGAAAAATACGTAGAACTACGTAGAACGATTTACGTATAACTACGTAGTACATACTAAGTAGAACTACGTAGATGACGGGTTTGGTATACGGATTAAAATCTCTGAAACGTAAGCTAGGCAAGGCTTTCAGGATATTACATAATATTGGGTGTAAAAATGTAACTATCCTGGACATTGGAATAGGTGTTGCCCTCCATCTACAGGGATGCCAACAGGTACGATAACGCATCAGTAAAGCAACATCAAATGTTAACGAATGTTAATTCTATTTAACATAATGTAAATTATACAACAGACCTACCTACCTACCTACCGACATGCAGAACGTCCGACAGGATAGAATGTGTATGTATGTACATAAGTATTGTAACATATTGGTAGGCATGGACGCGCCAAATGGCATACAGGCAAAAAGCCAAAAAATCCGAATGAAAGTTTGGAAATCAACACCCCCCCCATGAATTTTAAACGGTTTTCCGTTTTGCCTGGCTCGCGTCAATCCCCCCCATTACCCAAAAATTCTGTATATTTGACAAAAAAAAGAAATGGCAAGAGCTAAGAAGGATTATCCTAAGCCAAAGAGCAAGAAAACAATCAAGAAGAACTTGATGCTAATAAAAAGCAATGAAGAAAAAATTGCTAAATTTGTAAAAGAATATGCTTCTAGAAATTCATAACATGATACCCGTAGGACTCAACATTGGTTTTGAGGTATATGGAAAGGAGGACGATTATGATTACTATGAGGTACATATTAATCTATTAATTTTAAAATTTGTTTTCAAATGGCAATGATGAAATACGGGAGAACAATGTCATCCCCTAAAACAACAGACCCACAAACTGGTAACAGAATAGCTGATCCAAAGGTATCTGGTACAGTAGTAGATATAGGAGGAGGTGCAAAAGCCACATATAGTAGCTGGCCTGAGTTTAGAGAAATGTATAAACGTGGTGACTTCAATACTATAATGAATGACTACAAGGCTAGAGGTATTGGAAGAAAATATCCAAATGAAGTAATTAACTATATTTCTGGAAAAACAGACAAACTTTCTGAGGAGTATGATGAGCCTATAATTAGAACTGAAAAAACAAGTTCTGGTGTAGATGTTCCAGCGTTTGATATAAACTACAAGCCAGGTTCAAAGATGTACAATCGCTTGTTAACTCAGCAAAATGCTGAGGCTAGAAAACTAAAGGCATCTATTCCAAAAAAAGATTATGATGCACTTATGGCATCGGTTAAAGGTCAGGCTCCAGAGGGATCAATTGAATTATTTAGTACAGATGAAACACAAAGGAAGTTTGGTGCTACATTTGGATCATATGGACAACATCCTAGTACAATGAAAAAAGATGCAGTTGAAGAAACACCAGCAGCTACACAGGCAGCAGTTACAACTCCAACTGAACCACCAAAACCTAAGAAGACTAAGGTTACTGAGAATGTTGTAGAGAGGGTTGAGGGTTGGGACTTCAAAGAGCCAAAGTATAAATCTAAGACTATAAGAGTAAAAGATAAATCTCCAGGAATAAAAGAATCTGGAGGTATTAAGAAATCATCTAGGACAGTGAAAACTACTACACTTGTTCCTATAGGTAAACATAATACTAGAGAAAGAAGGCTTTGGAAAACATACGAAGTAGGATCATATAAGGGTCAGGATTTTAGAGGCATGACCGAGGAGCAGTTAAGAGGTTTAACTAAGCAGGCAAGACAAGATAAGAGGAGTGCTATGTTTGAGGGAGACTTTAATTACTCTAAGGCTGCCATTAAAAAAATAAAAGAGGCCAGAAAATATGCAGGCAGAGAGAACGTTGCTGGTCTTGCAAGTGCTCAAGAGAAGGTTGATCCAATGCGAGTTTATGAGTCAAAAGTTTGGACTGGAGAGTACAAGGATGAGTCTGGTAAGGTTATGCCTGGTAAATTCATGAAGACTGATGAGTCTGGAAACCTTAGTCCACTTAATAAGGTAGTAACTAACAGTAAGGGAGAAAAAATAATAACAGAGAGAGAGAATACAGAAAACAAAAAGTATGACAGTGGATTTTTTGCTCTAAAAAAGGGAGGAGAATCTAAAAACAAGCTATACACAATAGACAAACAGTATGGTTATGCAGGTTCAAAACAATATGAAGAGGCTAAAAGTTCTTTTAAATCATCCATGGCAAATGCTACTAACAGAAATACACTTCAGTCTAAGATTGTAACAGCAATTAACAGACAAAAGTTAGAAAGACAGAACAGAAAAAATAGATCTGTACAATAATTTGTCATAAAAAATATAAAAATGGGGGTCAATGACCCCTTTTTTTGTTTTGTAAAGTAAAAAATTAGTAAATTTGAACTAAAATTCAATAAAATGATAGTAAAAGAAATCCATTTTGGCGATGATGGCCAAAAAAAGTTGAAATCTGGCATCAAAAAGATAGCTGGAGCAGTAAAAAGTACTCTAGGTGCTAGAGGTAGGACGGTATTAATAGAGTCTGAGAACCATGTAGGTGGTATTACCGTCACAAAGGACGGTGTTACTGTAGCAAAGTCTATCAATTTGTATGATCCTACCGAGAACCTAGCCGTTATGATGATGAGACAGGCTGCTGACAAGACGGCAACTGTTGCTGGTGATGGTACAACGACATCAATTGTACTTGCAGAGGCAATTATTGACGCAGCTGACAAGTATTTAACACCTGATCACAATGTAACTGAGGTGATACGTGGG
>Ga0255185_1000183_pt1 | contig 9914 bp, 10 predicted proteins | sample Miss_Cont_RepB_0_FD_183616 | JGI IMG/M metagenome (GOLD analysis project Ga0255185, IMG submission 183616) | Freshwater microbial communities from Mississippi River, Louisiana, United States - Miss_Cont_RepB_0h | ecosystem: Environmental > Aquatic > Freshwater > River | place: USA: Louisiana... | reverse complement strand
AAACTAAAAAGCATCGCGCACAATTTCAATTTTCACTCCCATAACAGACGCGACATCAAAACGCACAGCACTGTATTTAATTGACTGACTAGCCAAAAACTTTTTTGCTGCACTGCGCAGTTTTTTCTGCTTTGCCGGCGTTACTGACTCGAGTGCCGAGCCAAAATAATTTGATGCTCGTGCCCGCACTTCGACAACAACAACTGTCTTGACTCGCGCCTCTTGCAAAACAGCCACAATGTCGAGTTCACCTTCACGACAGTGCCAATTTCGAGCAATAATTTCGTAACCGTTGCGCTGATAAAAACCGGCCACTAAATCTTCTGCCCATCGGGCTCGCGCCATGCGCACAACCGCGCGCTCGCGCGCAGTCAAGCGACCGCGACTTACGCGTCTTGAGGCGGCAGTTCTTCGATGTTCAGGTCTTTGAAACTCATCACTCGCACCTTCGGCACGAACCGGCTCTTGCGGTATAGATCCCACACCCATGCGTCGCTAAGCGTCACCTCAAGTAGCGGTCGCACACCTTCGGCTACGACCTTTACATCGACATTGTTGGCCAGATAAAACCGGCGATCTGTTTCGACTGCGAACTTAAATAGTTTTACGACGTCAGAATATTCTTGAGCCAATTGCAATTCACGCTCGGCCTCGAATTGTTCGAGATCGTCAGTGTTCAATGTGGATGCCGACTAAATCGACTGGCAGAAAAACAACGAAATTTATTGGTCTTCGCGAAGTTCGCGAACTTTGGCCGACTTACCAGTTCGCTCGCGCAAGTAGTTGAGCTTCGCACGACGCACATCGCCGCGCTTAACTACTTCAAGTTTTGCAACCGACGGGCTGTGCATTGGGAAAGTTCGCTCGACACCCACGCCGTAACTGAGTTTTCGCACTGTGTAGCTCTCGGCGACACCTGATCCGTAAACCGAGATTACGTTGCCTTGAAAAATCTGAACTCGCTCTTTGCCGCTTTCAACGACGCGAACATGAACTTTCACTTCATCGCCGGGACCGACCTTTGGAATGTCAGTGCGAAGAGTTTGCTTATCGACGATGTCTGTTGGTTTCATAGAGGTCTTTCAGGATACGGCACACAAGGGAACTCTTCCAACAGCCTCTTTTCGACGCTGCTCAAGCCACCACGGCGTTCTATGAGGTCAGGACGAGAGCGTACGGTGCGATGTAATGCTTGCGCTCGCCTCCAGCGCTCAATCTTGGCGTGATCGCCGTTGCGCAAAACCTCCGGAACTTCCCATCCGCGAAACTCTGCAGGTCGTGTGTAATGCGGTTCTTCAAGCATTCGCGATACACCAAAACTTTCTGAAACAGGCGAAGCTTCGTTGCCCATTGCGCCTGGCAACAATCGCGCAGTTGCTTCGATCACCAGACATGCCGCAACTTCGCCGCCACTCAAAACAACATCGCCAATCGAAATTTCACCATCAATCAAGTGCTCGACCACGCGATGGTCGACACCCTCGTAGCGACCACACAACAAACTAAAACCCGCAGACTTGCTCAATTGGTCAGCAAATTCTTGGTCAAAACTGCGCCCGCCTGGCGAAAGCAAAAACAACGGCCGCTGTGGTTGCACCGCTTCGACCGCGGCAAAAATTGGTTCGGGGCGAAACAGCATGCCGGCGCCACCTCCGTAAAGTGCATCGTCGACGCGACGCGATTCATCGCCATAGTCGCGCAAGTCGTGACAACGCAGATCAACGATCGACTCTTCACGTGCACGCCCCAACAAACTTTCGTTGCAAAAATCGTCGACAAGTTTCGGAAAAATCGAAAACACATCAATGCGAAAAGCCGAATTTGTGCTCACTCTTCACCTTCGTTCAACTCAAATAATCCTTCAGGTGGATCAATTGTGATGCGCTCTTTGGTTCGACTGACGACAAAAACTATCGGCACTAGTGCGCCAGACTCGAGCTCAAGCAAGGCGTGTGCTGGGTTGTCGACAACCGCGATGCAGCGTCCGTGATTTACACCAGAGACATCTTCTACTTCGGCACCAATCAGTTCGTGCACCCACATCACACTTGAGTCTTCTATCGGCTCGCCAAAAACATCGTTTTTGCAGAGTCGCTCGGCCAAATTGCGATCATCAATGCCCGCAAAGTGCATCAGCCAAGTCGTCGACTGACTCGGGCTCGCCTTGCCAGAAGACAATTGGCCACGCGCGCTCGTGACGGTCATCCATTCGTTTTGAATAAAAAGTTTCGCGCCAGGTCGAGTGCGCTCTGGACGATCAGTGAAAAAAGAGACGTATACGTCGCCTTTGACACCGTGCGGTCGCGTTACGCGACCAACGTGCAACAAACCCTGTGGAGTCTGGGCGTCAGTCGTCGAGAAAGTCGACATCGACTTCGGCATTATCGCGCGATGCCGCAGCACGCACGACTGCGCGAATGCTCTGCGCTGTGCGACCACGACGGCCAATTACTCGACCGAGGTCACCTTCGGCGACGCGAACTTCAAGAATGATTTTGCCCTCGTCTTCAATTGATTCAATCTTCACCGCATCTGGCGTATCGACAATCGACTTGACGATGTGGGTCAATACTGAAGAAGCAGTTGGCGCGAGAGTTGCGTTTGCTGTCTGTGCGTCAGACATTATTTCGCAGGCTTCTTGGTCGCTTGAAACTCAGCCCATGTTCCGGCGATTTCGAGCAACTTGCGAACACGCTCTGTTGGTAGAGCACCTTTTTGCAACCACGAAATCACGCGTGCACTATCAACCTTGAGCGCTGATGGCTCTTGTTGCGGCTGATAAGTGCCAAGAATTTCTAGAAAGTTTGTATCACGCGCTGAACGAGTGTCGGCGGCAACGATTCGATAGTGAGGTCTCTTGGTTTTACCCACACGAGAGAGACGCAATTTTACTGACATGAATTTCCGATCTTTAAGCCAAATGGTTCAAACGAACCGACTGTTCAGGCTATCGCGGCCCTAGGCGAGAGCCCAACGCCGCTGCCAAGTCGTCAGGCATACCCGCGCTCTTTGCGCCCTTGCCTCGCTTGCCGCCAAGCATGCCCTTGCCACCCATCTGCTTCATCATTTTCTTCATTTCGCTGAATTGTTTCACCAGCCGATTGACATCAGCAACAGTTGTGCCCGAGCCTTTCGAGATGCGAATACGCCGCGAGCCATCGATCATTTCAGGTCTCGCCCGCTCTTGGGGCGTCATTGAATAAATAATTGCTTCCGTGCGCTTCACTTGATCATCAGGAATTTCAGCGTTCTTCATTTCTTTAGGTATTCCAGGCATCATGCCCATCACGCCTTGCAACGAGCCCATTTTTTTGAGTTGTTGCAACTGCTCTAGAAAGTCTTCAAGCGTGAACTCGCCTTCCAACATTTTTGCCGCAGTTGCCTCGGCTTTTTCTTTTTCAAAAACTTTTTCAGCCTGCTCAATGAGCGTGAGCATGTCGCCCATGCCAAGAATGCGACTCGCCATTCGGTCTGGGTGAAACTGCTCGAAAGCATCCAGTTTTTCGCCGGTCGACGCGAAAGCAATCGGCTTGCCTAAAACTTGCTTCACCGACAGCGCGGCACCACCGCGAGCATCACCGTCAAGTTTCGACAAAATCACGCCATCGATCGACAGTGTCTCGTCAAAAGATTTCGCCACCGTCACAGCGTCTTGACCAGTCATTGCATCAATAACTAGAAACGTAAATTTCGGTTGCACGGCTTCAGAAATATCTTTGACCTGTTGCATCATCTCGGCGTCAATCGCCAATCGACCCGCAGTGTCGACAATCAAAACATCTTTACCAAGGCGTTGTGCTTCGGCTAAACCAAGTCTCGCTGTGGCTACAGGGTCGCCTGGTTCAGAAAACACAGGGACATTTATTTGCGCACCCAACACGCGCAACTGTTCGACTGCGGCTGGTCGTTGCAAGTCAGCACCAACAAGCATCGGCTGTCGTCCTTGAGACTTGAACCAACTTGCAAGCTTGGCTGCGTTGGTGGTTTTACCAGCACCTTGCAAACCCGCCATCAGAACAACAGTCGGCGGATGCGTTGCGTACGTAATCTTGAGTGTCTCGCCACCCAACATCGCAACAAGTTCGTCGTTGACTATTTTTATTACCTGCTGCCCTGGATTCAACGCAGTCGACGCGGTCGCTCCCACCGCATTAGTGCGAATTCGCTCAATAACATCACGCACAACGCCAACATTGACGTCAGCTTCAAGCAACGCTGTGCGCACTTCAGCCAAGACTTCAACTACATCGCTTTCGGTAAGTCTCCCGCGGTTACGCAGCCCTTTTAGAACACCGCCAAGCCGACCTGAAAGCGTTTCGAACATCGCAGGTCAGGTTATCTGTGAATTTTTATTCGCAATTTTTAGTCGCAATTTTTAATCAAATAGTGCAGCGACAAACTCAGCCGCATCGAACTCGACCAAGTCCTCAATCGTTTCGCCAAGCCCGACAAGTTTGACCGGAATCTGCAACTCGGTTTCAATGGCAAACACAATGCCGCCACGTGCTGAGCCGTCAAGTTTCGTCAGTACAACGCCCGTTACTGCCGTCGCTTGAGCAAACTGCTTGGCTTGAGTTAAACCGTTCTGACCAGTCGTTGCATCAATCACTAACAACACCTCAGTCACCTTGCCGCTGCCTTTGTCAGCGACACGACGCACTTTTGTCAGTTCTTCCATCAAGTTTGTGTTGTTCTGCAATCGACCCGCAGTATCAGCCAGCACCAAATCAATTTTCTTTGCCGTCGCTCGTGCTACACCGTCAAATACAACCGAACTCGGGTCGCTGCCTTCGCTACCACGCACAATTTCGGCGCCAGAGCGTTGAGCCCAAGTTTCAAGTTGATCGCCAGCGGCTGCTCGAAATGTGTCGCCAGCCGCCATCAGAACTGTACGACCAAGTTTTCTTTGTTGTGCTGCAAGTTTGCCAATCGTCGTCGTCTTGCCCGCACCATTGACACCGACGACAAGCCAAACATTTGGTGCGTTCAGAGAACTATCAAAATTCAATTCGCGTGCGGTGTTCGCAATTTGAGCAGTCATCTCGGTTTGCAGGGCTAAACGCAAATCACTCGGATTAACTACTTTTTTCGCTTTAACCAAATCACGCAATGGCGACAAAACTCGAGTCGTCGTAGCCACCCCAAGATCAGCACGCAATAACGCCTCTTCGAGTTCGTCCCAAGTTTCTTGAGTAATTGCGGATCTCGTGAGAGCGCTCGTCAATGCACCCGCAAACGACGAACGAACTTTGCCAAGACGATCTCGAACCGACGCCGTCGCATTGACCGGCGCAGTCGAACTCAACTCGGTCGCTGGCGGTTCGACAACGGGGGCTGCTACATAGTGCGGTTCTGTTGCGACTTTGACAACGTCATTAGGTGCGGCATCAACCGAGGTCGAACGGCGGCGACTAAATACGACTACCCCGATGCCGAAAACAACTGTCAGCAATGCAAGTGCCAACAAAATAGTTGGTGCCGTTTCGGCAGCAAACCGTGGCGCAAAAATTTCAAGCGCGAGCATAAATTATTTTATGCCGACTGTGCGGTAACGCGCTCCACGACAACACGCGAAGACCCACCAGGTTGCATCGTCACACCCAGCAACGAGTCGCCGGCTTCCATCGTGCGTTTTTGGTGGCTAACAATCAAAAGTTGGGCTTCTTGTCTGAATTCATGCACGAGTGCCAAGAATCGATGCAAGTTCACATCGTCGAGCGCAGCTTCAACTTCGTCCATTACATAAAACGGCGACGGTCGGCTGCGGAATACTGCGAACAAATATGCCAACGCCGTCAAAGATCGCTCGCCACCAGATAGCAACGACAATTTTTTTACGTTCTTTCCACTTGGCTTTGCTTCAACTTCGATACCTGTGTTCAACAAATCGTCGGGGTTCGTTAGCGTCAATCGGCCCGTACCACCCGGAAACAACATCGCAAACAACTTTGTAAAGTTGTCACGTACGTCGGCATACGCCGCGGCAAAGTTGCTCTGAATTTCTTGGTCAACCTGCTTGATGACTTTCATCAACTCACGACGCGAGTTTTTAACGTCTTCAAGTTGCTCTTCTAAAAACGTGTTGCGCAGTTGCAACTCTGTGAACTCTTCTAGCGCCAACGGATTGATCGGACCCATCAATCGCAACTCGCGCTCAAGTTCACGTTGTCGCGCCAGCGGGTTTGTGCCCTCTGGCAGTTCTGGCAATGGAGTGTCAATCGCCCGCTGCGGCTCAACTTCAAGATCTCGCCGAAGCGTTTCGATCGCGCCTTCAAGTCGAACTTTTACTTCAGACTCTTCAAGTTCGACGCGACGATTGCGCTCGCGTTGGCCTTCGAGTTGCTTTTCGATTTCTGAGCGTTCGCGACGAGCCTCATCGAGTCGGTGCGAAATTTCGCGCACCTCGCTGCTCTGACGCCGGCGCAAATCTTGCAGTTCAATCTGTTGGGCTTCGAGCGTTCGTACATGGCCTTCTACAATGCTTGAAAGCCGAACTACAGCACTCAAAACGGCTTCAACTCGACTGCGTTGATCTGACGCTGCGCTGCGTGCGCCTTGGTCAGCCTGCAAGCGCGACTCAATTTCTGCCAATCGCGCATCAACCAAACCTTTTCGCTCGCGCAAGCCGGCAGCTTTTGCATCAAACTCGCGGCGTCGCGCAACAACTGATGTCGCCCGACTATCTATATCGACTTGCGTCGAACGCACACCAGCGAGTCGTTCACGCACACTGGCAACTTCGACACGACGCAAATTCAACGCTGATTCAGCCTCAACTAATGCACTGGCGCTAGCGATTGCGCGCGCTTCGGCTCGCTCAAGAGCCGCCGAAGTCACGGCATTTGGCCCAACACGCAATGAAGTAGTCGCTAAACGATCACCTTTGCTTGTAACTACAACTACATCTGGCCGCTCAAGCACGATGTCGATGCCACGTTCAAACAAATCAACGAACACAACTCGCGCCAGCAACGCATCAAGCAGTGAGTTCACAGCGTTTGAAGTTGCGCCAGCTTTTGCTCGCACATACGATCGCAGCGAAGAAGCGCCCTGCACGGCAACCGGCGCAATTTTTGATGTCCAATCACCGAGCGAAAGCACAGCACCCATCGCGTCAGACTTCTGTAATTTGTTTAGCGCTTCTCGTGCTGATGTCGCATCCGACATCACCATTGCATTCAATGCATCCGACAAACCAGCATGTATCGCTGACTGCCAATCGGCATCAATTTCAATCAAATCGCTAAGTGCACCAAGTGCGCCGGTCGTATTCGCTAGTTCGCCGAGACTCGAAGCATTCGCCGCCACAGATGCTCGAAGTGTTTCAACTCGAGCGTTGTCACCAGCAGATGCAGCAACCGCCTTTGCATAAGTTGTCGTCGCGGCATCGAGTGCCGACTCGGCATCGCGCACTGCTTGTTGTGCCGACTGAGCGTCTTGGGCTTGATCGGCAATCAATGCCGCTTCATCGCGCGCAAGTTCAACTTCTTGATTCGACAACTCAGAAAGTGCAGACGAAACACGCTCGAGCTCTTCTCGCGCAGTCGCAGCGTCTGCTTCGAGCGATGCGATAACGCCAGAGTCAGCCAACTGACCACGATCACGCTCAACCGAGCGACGGCGCTCTGCCAAAACTGCGATTTGACCTCGAGCGCGACCCAACAATTGCTCGACGCGCACCAAGTCATCGCTGACACCAGACTCACCACGAGCAGTGAGCTCGGCTTCATCTGCCATGACTGCAGTGTCAAGACTCGCAAGTCTGGCGCGCAAGGTTTTTTCGTTTGCCTCGCCTTCAACTTTGCTTACAGCCGAATTTTCTAATCGCGAGCGCAACGCAGCGATTTCACGACCAGCAATATAGAGCTGCAAATTTCGCATCTCAGCAGCAACGGCTCCATGCCGTCGAGCAGCATCGGCTTGCCGCTCGAGTGGTCTTAACTGGCGTCGCACTTCGCGAAGCAAATCTTGAGCGCGCAATAAATTTGCTTCAGTGCCCTCAAGGCGACGCTCGGCTTTTTCTTTGCGCTTGCGATGTTTCAGCACTCCCGAGGCTTCTTCGATAATCGCCCGACGATCTTCAGGTCGCGCGTTCAACACGGCATCAATTTGTCCCTGACTAACAATTACGTGCTGCTGACGACCCACACCCGCATCAGAGAGCAGATCTTGCACGTCTAAGAGACGGCAGTTAATGCCATTGATCGCATATTCGCTTTCACCGCTGCGAAACAAAGTGCGACTCACACTGACCTCAGAAAACTCAATCGGCAAAAGACCAGCTGAGTTATCAATCGTCAAAACCACTTCGGCCCGACCCAAAGCTGGGCGCTTTGATGTGCCAGCAAAAATCACATCATCCATTTTTTGACTTCGCACTGAACTCGGCGCTTGGGCACCCAAAACCCAAGCAATTGCGTCGACGACATTTGATTTTCCCGAGCCGTTCGGGCCGACTACGACGGTCACGCCTGGCTCGAGCTCCATCACCGTTGTGTCGGCGAACGACTTAAAGCCTTTCAGCGTTAATGATTTAAGAAACATCTCGTCGCCGAGATTACTTCATCTTTCAACATCAAGCTTGAAATTCAGTGCTGACAAGCCGAGCAATAACAGGTCGTTCGACCCGCAACTAGCGTCATCAAAATACGACCTTTTCCACAGGTCAGACACGGCAGACCACCCCGCCCATACACGCGGTGCTCATCTTGAAAGTTGCCCGTTTGGCCTTCTAAATCAACGTATTGAGTGTCTTTTAAAGTACTGCCCCCGGCCATCACGGCTTTGTTCAATACTTCAACAATCGCCGAATGAAGCCGCGTCAATGTTGCGCCAGTCAATCGACTTGGCAATCGATCGGGTCGCAGTTTGGCCAGATGCAAAATTTCGTCGGCGTAAATGTTGCCAATCCCCGCAACGCAGTGTTGGTTCAGCAGTAGTGCCTTCAAATTTCCTCGCCGATTTTTGAACAATTCACGCAAAGTCTCGGGCGTAAATTCGTCGTTCAAAGGGTCGACCCCCAAATTTGCCAAATCTGGCATCTGCGTTTTTATTTTGTCAGGATCAAATACGACGACTTCACCAAATGTTCGTGGGTCAACGAACCACAATTCGCTTTCAATCGTGTCGGCTTTGGCAAGATGCATCACCACATGCGTATGCGCGGGTCGCACTGCACCAGGCTTTGCAATAATCAACCGACCACTCATTCGCAGATGCATCATTAATCTTTGACCCGAGTCAAGATCGCACAGCAAATATTTGCCGCGGCGAGTCGCTGAAAGTATTCTCACGCCGGTCAAGCCGTCAATCAACGCCTCACGACTCGTTCGTCGAACAGTTCGTTCACGACCAACTTCAACTTTTGTAATCTTTCGGCCAACAACATTTTGCTGCAGTCCACGCCGAACAGTTTCAACTTCTGGTAGTTCCGGCATTCGCGTCTCGCCTAGTTCGCGTTCTGTCTTGGCTCGTCTTGATTTAGCGACGCATATCTAAGACGTTTGCAATTTGGCGCAGGCTTGTTGTGCCGCCAGTTCCTCAGCCGCTTTTTTTGATCGGCCCGTACCACTGCCCAGAAGTTCATCGCCCAGAAATACGTCAGCAAAAAATGTCTTGGCGTGATCTGGTCCTTCATCAGTCACGCGATACTCAGGCATCGGGCGTTCTAAACGTGCAGCAAGTTCTTGCAATTGCGACTTCGCGTCGAGTTGCTTCAGCGCTGTCAGCGCCTCTTCGATCGATTCAGTTAGCAATCGCGCTGCAACGTCATACGCGCGTTGCGAGTTTGAGTCAAGATAAACCGCGCCAAAAACTGCCTCAAGCGCGTTTGCCAAAATCGAAGTTTTAGAGCGACCACCTCCCGCTTCTTCGCCGCGACCCAGCAACACGTACTCGCCTAAACCTAATTTGAT
>Ga0255185_1000172_pt1 | contig 10293 bp, 10 predicted proteins | sample Miss_Cont_RepB_0_FD_183616 | JGI IMG/M metagenome (GOLD analysis project Ga0255185, IMG submission 183616) | Freshwater microbial communities from Mississippi River, Louisiana, United States - Miss_Cont_RepB_0h | ecosystem: Environmental > Aquatic > Freshwater > River | place: USA: Louisiana... | reverse complement strand
TAGCATCACTAACGCTCTAAAAATAATGGAATTGAAAAAACTAATCAAGGAAATTAAAAGTTCACAAAGTGCGCACATCCTCATTGAGAAAAAACCCTCAATGCTCCGCTCAAAGTAAGGCATTAAACTAACCAAGATATTCTTTCCTAAATCTGTAATAATTAGTGAGCGCAGCAATGGAATTTATTTCATTGCGTAAGTGCGCATTTAGCAAAAACTAAATGAACAATTCCCCGAAGCCGACCAAACCAAAATAATCAAATTCATCACTTGAAAATCGATTTCCTTTTCCTGAGTTTGCGAAAAAGTTATAACATCTCTTTGCGCAGCAAAAGTGTTATACGCAATATGCATTGACAAAAGTCAATGCGGAAAAATACCCAACTCAAAATAAAAATAAAAAATAAAATTTTATGATATTACTCGGAATAGGTGACCTTGCAAAAAGATGGAACTATACCAGACAAGGAGTGCATCAAAAAATGCAATACGATAGTGAATTTCCAAGACCGATAGCAATAATCAATACAAAGGTTTTAGTCTTCTTGGAAGATGATATTATTCCTTATGAAAACAAACGTAAGGAGCTAACAGATATAACTCAAAAGCACTGGATAACGCATGGAAAATTTAAATTTTTTTTAAAATATCAAAATACTAGGTAAAAAATATTTAGTATTTGTTACGTAAAAATAGTAAAGTTTAAGTAATAAAATATTTTGGGTTGTTAAATCTTGAATTACTTGGAATCTTGTTATTATTCAACTAGGTTACTAGAAAAACTAAAGTTGCTAGATACTAAAAATGTATTGGACTTTGAGCTAATTAATAAAGCTATTTATTGGGCTAAAAAATATCATGGTGACCAAAAAAGGAAATCAGGCGAGCCGTACTATTCCCACCCTTTAGAAGTAGCTTATATGGTTTCTGATTATAATCTAAAAACAGATGTAATAGCAGCTAGTATATTGCATGATATTATTGAGGACACTGAGGTTACTGCTGGTATGATTTTGGATAATTTTAGCTGGCGGATAGCTGAAATGGTTGACAGGCTTACCCGTGATAGGCCAGATGGAAGTAAACTAAGTGTAGAGGAAGTATTAAATAGTGCTTATCAACTAAAAGATAAGGAAGTCTTACTAATAAAGCTATTTGATAGATTTCATAATATACAAACCATTCAGTTTAAATCGCTAAAATCTCAAAAAAATACAGCATTAGAAACTTGGGAAATGTTTTTAGTACTAAGTGCTAGCATAGATATAGATTTAGAAAAGGAATTAAATTCTTTCATTTATAGGATAATATCACCACCTAAAGGGGTTAATTCTGTTAAGGAGATGTATATGCTTTCTGAATTAAAGGAGAAAAGCGTACTTCATCCTCTAAATTTTGAAAATGACGAAATGAAAATATGACCCCCAATGTTAATGGGAACATAATAACTAATATACCCCAGTTTCCTAATATATTTACTAGATATACTATTCCAAAAGAGCCAACAGTATACATAATAAGCCTAGATATTGCATATATAAAGACTGTAGATCTAAACCTCTGCAGAATTGGAAAATGTGAATAAATAACAGGAGCTGCTGGGGTGTCAGTAGAAGCTAGAATAAGTATAGAAGCTTGGATTAACAAAATATCAACTGGTTTAGTAGCATTATCAAGAAGCAAAGGGCAAAAGACAATAAATATTGCAAAACCATATATTCTATATTGTAGGATTTTTAAGGGCGGTAATCTGTAACTTAAGATACAAAAAATACTGTATGCAATTAATTGTAAAACCGAAACAATTATATTGTGACTTATAACTTGTTCAGCTGAATAATTAAACTGTGTTTTTAGAATGTCACTACTGTAAATAAAGGCAAAGTAGAAACAAATAGGCCATGTACATTGCATACAAAAAAAAGCGAATATTGTTTTATAATTCACCCTAAAAAAATAAGCTTTTGGTTGCCTTGATAGTTGATTTTTTAACCTTTTTCTTGCATCAGAAAAAACCGTAGTTTCTTTTAAAGCTAATCTAGCCCTAAAACCTATTATTGCTACTATTGCCCCAAAAAAGAATGCTCCTCTCCATAGATAGTCGCTTTTAACAGCTACAAAGGACACTAGTAATGCTACCGTACCGCCTAGAATACAACTAATAGATAAAAAAGATACAGCTGGATATACAAAAGGTTTTTTTATTGCCTCTGTTAGGTATATTTCTGATGCTACAACTTCACCCATAGAGGACAACCCCTGTAACATACGACAAATAGTAATAATGACTGAAGCGGTAATACCTATTTGGCTATAAGTAGGAAGAATGGCTATTATACAGCAACTACAAGCCATTATAAAAGTAGTCATTATCACAATTATTCTGCGGCCAATTTTATCTCCTATGTAACCAAATAATATAGCTCCAAATGGTCTTAGCAGATACATGGAACAAAAAGAGAACGCAGCTAACAAAGAGGCAGTGAACGGGTCAGTTTTAGGAAAAAACAACTCGTTAAGCAATACCGCCATGTGAACATACAACATCAAATCAAAATACTCGAGGAATGTGCCTACAGATAATAACCCTACTGCTTCTTTCTGTTCTCTTGTAAGGCTTTGCTGCTGTGCTGTTTCTTTCATTATGATTAATGATTTTCTTAATTATATAATTAATTCCAACATCTATATTTAGGATATTGCAACCAATAATTGGTAGATTAATAACAATTTTTTATTCAAAGCGGTTTTTCTAACGATTTAACTTTGAGACTCAAATTCAAGAAAACAAAAATTAGAAAAATTATTTTTAGGAGTAAGTTGGGGGGGTATTAAGGGGGCAAAGTCCCCTAAAAAATTACCCCTGATAGAGGTACAAAAATATTAAAGGACAGTGACGATTAGCTCAGAAGTTAATTAACAAAAAATCTGGAATTCATGACAGTGCGCAATACGCCATTCAATAAAAATTGAACGGCTGCGCTCTAAAAAAACGTTACACGAAAAAATTGTAAATAGTGACACAGCTAATAAACAAGTTTAAGAAATAGTTCATTTAGTTTTTTCTAAATGCGCACTTCAGCAATGAAATAAATTCCATTGCTGCGCTCACTAATTATTACAGAATTACAGATTTAGGAAAGAATATCTTGGTTAGTTTAATGCCTTACTTTGAGCGGAGCATAGGAGATTTTTTCTCCTATGGGTAAGTGCGCATTTTAAAAAATGAACTTTCTGCTGGTTAGCCCATCATTGTAGTAATAATTATTTTTTATCTGGGAAAATTTTTGCCAAAAGAGAGGTAATTACACTATTCATTGGTTTTGCCTTATCATTTGTTTTTAGATCGTTAAATGATAATTGACCTTCTAAAATATCAGAATTGATTTGTTTAACTTCACCCTTTTTCTTCTTAACTAATAGTTTTGGTTTTTGATAAACATTTTTTGAAATCCCAGTTTTTTGATTAGTAACCTTATGAACCAAGGTTTTTTTAAAAAAGAATTTAACTCCAACGACTTTACGGCCTTTCTTTTCTTCTTCAAACCTTAAGTCTATATCGTAATTATCATTAATTTCTTTACAGGCATGAGCGAATGTTTTTTGTTTAAAATTATTGTAAGTTTTAAATTTATGCCCAATAGCAAATATATCCCTTAGTTGTTCTACAGATTTTAGTAACCAACCAGTTTCCTTAAATTCCTGTATTAATTCGTAGAGCCTAGTTGTGTACAGGCTACCGAAATTTGCTACTTCCTTAAGGTTATACAGCACAAATTTTTTCTTAACTTGTGCTAGGTATGGCATAATATCATCAGTAAACTTAACGATTATATGTCCTTGGTTTTTACTGTATTCAGCTTTTGAACAAACATTAATTCTACAAAACCCAGAATCATCTTCTTTTTCTACCTTTATGTCTGTTTTCATCAGTTTATCTATAGCCTTTTTTAAAACTCTATAACTATGATGAATATTGGTGTTAAATAAGCTACTAAACTCTTTAGCTGTTAAAATATGCTCTCTCTGTAATTCATGTGGTTGTAAATACTTCCCATATTCATCAACTCCGCCAATTTTACTTATTAAATGTAAAAATACTTGATAATCGTTATGAGAAAAATCGCCAAAATTAGCATTATTTAACTTTTTATTTTTATAGGACTTAGGAGTTTTAGAGTGTAAAACTTTGGGTAAGTTAATCTTATTCATAGTTAGAAATTGCTAGTTATAACTACTTATTACCAAAAGTAGTTATAACTAGCAATTTGTTTTTTAAATTAGTGCGAAAAAGTAGTATTTAAGGTGCGAAAAAGTAGTATTTAAGGTGCGAAAAAGTAGTATTTAAACCTTGAGTACCTTATTATATAAGGCATTGCAGGTAGGTACAAATAATACTTCGTATATACAAATAAATTTATGAAAGGGATAAGTCGGTGGATAAAATCAAAAAATTTTATTAAAAAAACGATAAAAACTATATTGAGTTCGCTGCGCTCACAAAATTTTTTATTTTTTAAGTGGTTGGCAAAAAGAATTTTTATTTTTAAGTTTATTTATGTCTCCAGAGTTATCTTTTATATTACAAAAAATTAATTATCTATATTTATTTTTATAAATGAATTTAAGAAAACAGCACACGTATATAATTTTTATAGCTCTATTTCTTAAATAAATGCGTTTTTAAACGTACAATTGGTTAAAAATATACTGAGGTAGCTTAAACAAATTATTACTGCTAAAAACGCATTTATTTAAGAAATTAGTAGATTAGCAGTTTATTAACTTTTTATATTGTTCTTCTGATATTACAAATACAGTGTCATCTCTATACTGAATAGCTTGTATTTTGTTGTGCTTGGCATTTGTAACTATTATATCCAGATACATCCTAGGATCACTACTCGTTAATTTATGCAACTTCCATAGATTATAAGAATAATTACTCATATTAAACCTCTAAATTAGTTATTTAAAACTGGTGCTAGGGCCTACTCAAAGTCATTACAAGAACAACCCGGCTATACTTCATGCCAAGAGGCATTTATAAATAGCGCACCCCTAGCATGAAGCTTAAAAGGTTTAATAGAAGTTGATTGTAAATGATGTTGAGTAGCATCACTAACGCTCTAAAAATAATGGAATTGAAAAAACTAATCAAGGAAATTAAAAGTTCACAAAGTGCGCACATCCTCATTGAGAAAAAACCCTCAATGCTCCGCTCAAAGTAAGGCATTAAATTAACCAGATATTCTTTCCTAAATCTGTAATAATTAGTGAGCGCAGCAATGGAATTTATTCCATTGCGTAAGTGCGCACTATCATGAAATCCATTTTTTTGTTATTTGAGTTCTAATCTAATCGTCAACGACTTTTGTTATTTTTGTGCCTCTATTAGGGGTAATTTTTATAGGGGACTTTGCCCCCTTAATACACCTCCACTTACTCCTAAAAATTATTTTTCTAATTTCTGTTTTCTTGAATTTGAGTCTCAAAGTTATAACAAACATTCGCAGAATTTTGTTATACGCAATCTGCAAACTAAATTTGCTTGCTTTCAATTATTCCTATAGTCCTTGTTTTATAAGTAATTACAGAACAATTTTTGATGTTTAAGTTATCAACTCAAACAAGATGTTTTTTACTTTAAAAAATCTTGTAAATATTGGGTATTTTGACAAGAGCGTGCCAAATCCGACATGAGGGAAAAATAAAGTAAAAAAGCGAAGTACAATTTTCATGCAAGAAAATGCCAATTTTCTAAATGCGCACTTATGCAACTTTTGCAAAAAGCTTGCGTGCGGTCTTGCAGACAGCTATCGCATTTTTATTTACTGTGCTTACTAATTATTACAGATTTAGGAAAGAATATCTGGTTAGTTTAATGCCTTACTTTGAGCGAAGCATAGGAGATTTTTTCTCCTATGGATAAGTGCACACTTTGTGAACTTCTATTTTCCTTGATTAGTCTTTTTAATAATTAAAGAAAACTAAATTTTCATGGTCTATAGTCCAATTCCACTATACTAATTTGATATTAAAGGCACTTAACTTGTTTTTCTTCTTCCTTATCTCAAAAGAAAGTCTTTGTCCTGTGTCTATACCATTAAGACCAATCTTTTTTAGTTCTTTAAGGTGTAGAAATACATCTTTTGAGTCATCATCAGGCTTAATAAATCCATAACCTTTATCTACTCTAAACCAGGAAATTATACCAGTACGTCGATAATTAAAAATTCCCAAACTAATACTACTATCTAATTGTTATAGTCTTCTGTTTATCATCAAGAATTTAAACTAGCAAATTATTTATTATCAGTTTAATAATGCTATATTTAACCTTTAGTTATTTTATATCCATGCAAGAGACCTAATATTACAATTTAACAACCAATTTTTTAAAATTCCTATACTAATGAAATAGCCAAGATTTACTGAGATAATATGTACAAAAGCATTGATAAATAATACTCTAAAAAATAGAACAACATAAATTAACACCTTCTTCTCCTGAAAGACTGGTCTCCTGTATTTCTTGTTGTTCACATGGTAAAAGAAGTTCTAAAAATTCTGGAGTGTTTTTATATCGTATTGCATCTTCTGGTGTTTGACCAAATTTATCAGTAGAGTCTAAAGTTGCACCATTAGCTTTAAGAAGACAAGCAACTTTTACTTGGTTATAGAGTATTGCATAATGAAAAAGAGTTTGATCTTTTTCATTTCTTAAGTGAACACTCATACCTTTTTTTATCATTAAAGATAAAGCTTTATAATTTCCAGTATAGACTAATACAAATGGATCCTTTTTTACTTGTATAGTGTTATCCTTAAAGCTTTCAAACAACATATATTTTGCTTCTGGACAATGACCAGAACGTTGTAAAATATACTTAGACATAAAAAAACTATTTTTAAAATATCTATTAAAACAATAGTAAGTTATTTTTTATTGTCAATAAGCGTTTAAAATTGACCTAACTAAGAAGTAGAACTTCTTCTTTTGTTTTTTATCCTGTAACTTATCATTATCCGTTTCGATAATATTGCAATTATGACAAACTCTATCAGGCAAGGTCGTAGTCATTTTGTTGCACCCAAAAACATTGGATAACATCTTCTCTAAAAAGCAGCTTATTTTTTTATTGAAACTTTTTTGATTAGGACAACTCATATAATTAAAAAAGTAACCAATTTTAAAGAAACGAATTTTATTAAGTAAGCAAACTTTAGTTTGCCTATTGCGTATAATAAAATTCTGCGAATGTTTGTTATAAACTTTAAGTTACAAATTCAAAAAAACATAAATCAGAAAAATTATTTTTAGGAATAAGTGGGGGTGTATTAAGGGGGCAAAGTCCCCTAAAAATTACCCCTGATAGAGACATAAAAATGGCAAACGTCGTTGACGATTAGATGAGAACTCAAATAACAAAAAAATGGAATTCATGATAGTGCGCAATACGGTGTTGGAATAAAATTCAACACCTGCGCTCTAAAGAATGTTGCACAAGTGGGTTAATATCAGCTCAAGTTAGAGGCATTTTATTTGTATTTGTAGGGGCAATATTAGCGTTACTATTGGGAAAAATTCCTTGTATTCTTTAGCCAAAAAAATAGTAAATAGTGGTGAAGATAATAAACAAGTTTAAGAAACAGTTCATTTAGTTTTTGCTAAATGCGCATTTCAGCAATGAAATAAATTCCATTGCTGCGCTCACTAATTATTACAGATTTAAGAAAGAATATCTGATTAGTTTAATGCCTTACTTTGAGCGGAGCATAGGAGATTTTTTCTCCTATGGATAAGTGCGCATTTTAAAAAAATGAACTTTCTGCTGTTAGCCCATCATTGTAGTAATAATTATTTTTTATCTGGGAAAATTTTTGCCAAAAGAGAGGTAATTATACTATTCATTGGTTTTGCCTTATCTTTTGTTTTTAAGTCGTTAAATGATAATTGACCCTCTAAAATATCAGAATTGATTTGTTTTACTTTACCCTTTTTGTTCTTAACTAATAGTTTTGGTTTTTGATAAACGTTTTTTGAAATGCCAGTTTTTTGATTAGTAACCTTATGAACCAAGGTTTTTTTAAAAAAGAATTTAACCGCAACAACCTTACGTCCCTCCTTTTCTTCTTCAAACCTTAAGTCCATATCGTAATTATTGTTTATTTCTTTACAGGCATGGTTAAGAATTTTGGCCTTAAAATTTCCGTATAGCTTAAATTTATTATCGCCAATAGCAAAAACTTTTCTCAATTGGTCTATTGATTTTAGCATCCATCCAGTTTCCTTGAATTCTTGTATTAACTCATAAAGGCGAGTAGTATAAAGACTTCCAAAGTTTGCTATTTCTTTAAGGTTATATAATACAAATCTTTTTCTCACTTGAGCTAAATAAGGCATAATATCGTCTGTAAATTTAACAGTAATACGTCCTTCTTTTTTATTATATTTAGCTGTTGAACAAATGTTAATTTCCCAAACTTCATTTAATTCAATCTTTTCAAGTGTTATGCTAGTTTTCATCAGTTTTTTACAAGCTTTATTAAGGAATCTATAGCAGTTATTAATATCTGTATTAAATACGTCTCTAAATTCACTAGCAGTTAATACATGCTCTCTCTGTAAAATTTCTGATTGTAGATATTTTCCAGAACTATCGACACCACCTATTTTACTAACTAGATGTAAGAAAACTTGATAGTCACTATGAGTAAAATCGCCAAAATTAGCATTATTTAGCTTTTTATTTTTATAAGACTTAGGAGTTTTAGATTGCAAAACTTCAGGTAGCTTATTCCTTCTTGTCATTTTAACGACTTTAAATTAGTTTTTTACAGTTTAACTATAACTTTTTTAATTTAGTTATAATTAAGTGTCAACAATTCTATTAATTAGACTGTAAAAAAGTTATAGTTAAACTGTAAAAAAGTTATAGTTAAACTGTAAAAAAGTTATAGTTTGTAACTTTAACACCTTATTATATAAGGCATTGCAGGTAGGTACAAATAATACTTCGTATATACAAATAAATTTATGAAAGGGATAAGTCGGTGGATAAAATCAAAAAATTTCATTAAAAAAACGATAAAAACTATATTGAGTTCGCTATGCTCACAAAATTATTTTTTAAGTGGTTGGCAAAATGGTTTTTTGTTGATTGAAAGATTTTATTAATAATTACCAATAACCTCTGATATAGCTTTGTATACTTTTTTCATAAATTGGTTATCACATATCATCAAAGGTCCTGTAATCAGACGTTTATTGTCAATAGCGCGTATTTGATCTATAAGCAAATCGGAATCCTTTTCTAGTTTATATTGCGCTTTAATTCGAATACGCAATGGTTGCGTATCGTCAATTAACTTGGTTGTAAGAGGAATAATCAAGGTTGAAGGATGATTTATTTCTAGCAGAATTTGGTTCTGGATAATTAGAACTGGCCTTAATTTGCCTAGCTCAGTACCGACTTTTGGGTTTAAATCTGCAAGCCAGATTTCACCAAAATTAAATTTTCGGGTCATGTTCTATCTGAGCAAATTCTGAATTTACAACCATGCTTTCAGCTCTAACTTTTTTGCTAGCATGGATAAGCTTGGCTTTTTTTTCCTGTTGGTTTATCCCTTTATTCATCAACTCAATAGACTTTCTGATATACTCGCTTCGTGAAATACGGAGCTTTTTAGCTCTTATGTCAACTTCATGAACTATTTTATCGGATAATCTTACAGTAAGAGCAGAGGGCATAACAAATATTAAAAGTTGTATTTATTATTGAAATACTAAAGGTCTGACCACATTTTGTCAACCTGAGCTCCTTAGCACAAAATATTTAAAAAACTACTGAGTTGTATAATTTTTATAGCTCTATTTCTTAAATAAATGCGTTTTTAGACGTGCAATAGGTTAAAAATATACTGAGGTAGCTTAAACAAATTATTACTGCTAAAAACGCATTAAAATAAGAAATTAGTAAATTAACAATTTATTAATTTTTTATATTGTTCTTCTGATATTACAAATACAGTGTCGTCTCTATACTGAATAGCTTGTATTTTATTGTACTTGGCATTTGTAACTATTATATCAAGATACATCCTGGGATCACTACTCGTTAATTTATGCAGCTTCCATAGATTATAAGAATAATCACTCATATTAAACCTCTACATTAGTTATTTAAAACTGGTGCTAGGGCCTACTCAAAGTCATTACAAGAACAACCCGGCTATACTTCATGCCAAGAGGCATTTATAAATAGCGCACCCCTAGCATGAAGCTTAAAA
>Ga0255185_1000156_pt1 | contig 10789 bp, 9 predicted proteins | sample Miss_Cont_RepB_0_FD_183616 | JGI IMG/M metagenome (GOLD analysis project Ga0255185, IMG submission 183616) | Freshwater microbial communities from Mississippi River, Louisiana, United States - Miss_Cont_RepB_0h | ecosystem: Environmental > Aquatic > Freshwater > River | place: USA: Louisiana... | reverse complement strand
CTGCGGTGAGCCAAGCAATTCGGTTTGGATGTTTCCGCTTGTGTCTGAGATCGCAAATGTTGATGCCGCACGAAGAACGGTCTCGTATGCAGTGTTATCCCGTTCAGCACGCGACTGTGCATTAATCGTGCAAACCTTTGAAGATGTCTGAACTATTGAATTTATGACCGAAATATATTTGGTCGTAAAGTCGACACCAATAGTGGTTGAGAGAGTCGTGCAATCAATATCTTTGTCGCCTGTAATGGTGTAGTTGACTGATGCTGAGGTTGAAGTACCTTTTTCGCGAAGCAATGTAACGACCGGTTTAGTTTTGTTAGCTGCAACTGTGGTCGATGTTGTCGTTGTTGTAGTTGTCGCAACGGTAGTAGTCGGTGCGACAGTTGTTGTAGTTGTCGTTGGCGCTGTGATATTGATCCACTTTGTAGTTTTTGGAAATATTGCACACACAAGTCTGGTGCCCGAAACGTTGACAACCTTGCCCGGCACCGTGCACTTTGCGCCTTCTTTGTTAACTGCTAAGGCTGGGGCGCCAAACACTCCTAAAAGACCAACAGCCAGAATCATGGAAGCAGTTTTTTTAATCATGGCTATAGGTTACCGACTTTCGTGAGCCCAAAAGGGCGATGGCGATGCCGACGACAACAATGAAGATTGCGAGCAATGACGCATCGCGCTTGACGTTGAAGCCCATTGAAAGGGTTGCAATTATGCCCAACACCGGCAACACCGGCACGCCTCGAATCGAACCTCGCACCACAAACTGTCGCGGATGATTTGGCATCCGTCTACGCAAGATAATCAAAACAAGGTTCACAATTACGAACAAAACATAAATCAAAACATCGGTTGCACCAGCAAGCAACGAGATGTCTTCAAGCAAGATCAGCCCGACTGCCACAACTGTGCTCGCCAACAATGCCGGCAACGGTGTGCGCCGTTGATATACAGACGCAAAAACTTTTGGCAAACTCCCCGACGACGCCGTGCCGTAGATCATTCGCGAAGCCGAAGTCAACGCCAACAGCACCGTTGATGACGTACTAATCAACGCGATCGCCGCCATGAGTTTTGCCGAACTTTCACCAACCGTCAGCGACATGACATCGGCGAGCGGTCGAGTTGAATTCACCAAACCATCGACCCCAAGCACACTTACTGCGACAATCGCTACCCCGACATAAAGCAAAGTCGAGATCGCTAGCGACAAGAACAAAGCAAGGGGCACAGTTCGCCGCGGATTCTTAGTTTCTTCTGACAAAGTGATTACCTCGTCAAAGCCGATGAACGCGAAAAATACCAACGACGCGGATGCAAAAACGCCGCCGAAATCGAACCCCGCAAATAGATCTACATCGCCGATGCTTAGTGCGCCAACTGCGAATACCAAAACCAAACCGCCAACTTCAATTGCACCAAGCGTCAAGACCAACCAAATTGCACGTTGCATGCCCAAAAAAGAAACGAAGCACATCAGGAGCGTGATAACAATTGCACTCAAACGAAAATCAACTTCTATAAATTCGGCGAGATATCGAGAAAAGCCAAGTGCGACCGTCGACGCTGCTACAACGAGTGCAAGCGCCATCGACCAACCAACAGTTGCCGAAACCCAACTCGGAAACGCGTGTCGGGCAAACTCTTGTTCAGAGCCCGCCTTCGGAAACATCGACGACAACTCCATATAGCTAAAAGCCGTAAGCACACTCAAGGCCGAAGCGAACAAAAATGACATCCACACCTGTGCGCCGGCATCCTCGGCAGCAGGACCGAGCAATACATAAATACCAGCACCAATGATGATCGCCACTCCACTAGCTGTGATCTGCGGAAGACTTAAGACCCGATCAAAATTTTCGTTGCTCTCGGCCGTGTGGTTCTTTGACGATTTATCTTCTATCCCAAAAGCATAGTTCTACTTAAAATCGGGCAAGTCATCTAAAGCGTCGCGTGCGCCAGCCGTGCGCTAGAACTGATGCATGGTCAAACATTTTGAAACCAAATTCGGTTGGCTTACACCAGTTATCGGCAATCGCTGGAGCAATTTTCAACCGATTGTTATGTATCAAGAGCAACACATTTTGCCGACCGCACTTCAACATTTCGATTCTCTTTGGCTAGCCGATCATTTCTACGGCTTCGATGCACCGACTGACCCATTTATGGAGGCATGGACAACTCTCACGTGGCTTGCGGCGAAGTTTCCGCGAGTAACACTCTGCCACCATGTTCTTGGTCAGGGCTATCGCAACCCAGCATTAACAGCAAAGATGGCGGCGACACTTCAAGTTTTATCCGGCAATCGATTCATGCTTGGCATCGGTGCAGGTTGGCGAGAAGACGAATATCGAGCGTACGGCTACGAGTTTCCACGCCCTGCGGTTCGTTTCGCGCAGCTCGAAGATCTAATTCATATCTGTCGAAAAATGTGGACCGATGACTCACCTACATACGTTGGCAAGCACTTCAGCATCGATAAAGCTGCTGCCCCACCAAAGCCAAGCGTCGCACCACCTATTTGCGTTGGCGCATATGGCGAGCAAATTGGCTTGCCACTTGTTGGTCGCTTAGCCGATGTTTGGAATTCGTCATTACAAGGCGATGAATCGAAGTGGATAAAAAAGCGCGACATCGTGAGGGCGTCCGCAGAACGAGTGGGGCGTGATCCTTCGAGTATTGAAATCTCATTGACAATCGAGCGACCACTACCAACAACCTCAGCAGAGGCAGATCGCTATGTTGCCGATTTAATTCGTCTACAGAGCCTTGGCGTCACGCATTTCGTTATGGACTTTGGACACCCAACTTCTACCGAGCCAGTTATGCGTTTTGTTGATGAAGTAATCAAAATAATTAAAAAAACTTAACTATTTAAGATTGAGTATTGATACAACTTTTGTAGTCAGATCTTTGAGATTAAAAGGCTTCAAAATGTAATCAGTTGCGCCGAGCCCAAACCCTCGCTCTATATCGTCATCCTGAGTGCGTGCCGTGATCATGATGACGGGAAGTTTCGAGAATTCTGCATCTTCTCTTAATTTCGTCAACACTTCCAGACCGTTTAATTCAGGCATCACCAAATCAAGTAGCACCAAGTTGGGGCGACGAGAAACAATCAGTTCGTAAGCTTCACGACCATTGGTTGCGACAAGTACGTCGAGGTCAAGTCTGCCAAGACCGACTTTAAGCAACTCACAGATGTCAGCATTATCGTCGGCAACTATTACTACCGGCTTTGTCGCCATGACTCTCCTTCGGTCACACCAATTTAATAGGGGCTAACGGTAGTCGCACCGACACGGTGGTGCCTTGACCAACGACCGAATTTATCGAAATATTTCCGTCGTGGTCTTCGACGAATTGTTTCACGATTGACAATCCAAGCCCAGTGCCAGGTATCAACGCCTTGGTTGCGTTTGACGCGCGGAAGAATCGATTGAAGAGATTGGCGGTTTCGTTTGCAGGTATACCAATGCCGGAATCTCTTATCGTTAGTTCTACTTCAGGATTACCGCCTATCACACTTTTCAACCGTCGTAGCTCGACGAAAACCGTTGAATAACTTTTGCTGAATTTAACCGCATTGCTAACTAAATTGACAACAATTTGCTCAAGTCTAAGTTTGTCTCCAAATATGTTGAAATGACCATCGTCGATTTTTATCTTTATGTCAACTGACTTAGTCGAATCTTTCTGTCCTACAACTTGCACCGCATCACGGATGACTTGAGCCAGGTCGACTTCGGTACGCATAAGAACTTCACTTTGGCTATCTGACCTTGCAACAACAAGCAGGCGCTCGATCAATTCAGTCAATCGATCAGCGTTACGCCTGACAGTTTCAAGGTAATCTAACGTCGCGGCAGGCAGGTTTTGAGAATCAGAGAGCACTAGTTCGAGATACCCGATGATTGAAGTCAACGGAGTTCGTAACTCGTGATTCACGTTTGCAGTAAATTCATCTTTCAGTCGATCAAGTGCGCGCAACTCAGAGACGACTTGTTCATTTTCTCGAATTCTTTGCACTAATGACGAAGACCGAATTGCGCCGATCGAATTGGCTGCCTGGCCGACGGCACTCTGAACCGCAGAAAGCTGGTTTGGAGGCAACAAGCCATTATCGCTGTTTTTAAAAACCACATAACCAAGCACAACCTGACCTTCGCTAACCGGCATGATCACTGATGACTCATCGAGTCCCAGTTTTTTCAGCTCATTTAGAGCGTTCGTTGACAAACTGTCACTGATCTCTTTAATGGATACTGAACCGGCCTCACTCTCGTGCCAAATTTTCTGAGCAACTTTCGACATCTCAGAACTGAACTCTCGATCTATCCCCTGATTTCCAAAATCAAATGTCGCGGAAGTATCGCCTCGCTTCAAAGATGCAAGATCTCGATCTTCAGCACCGGCGAAGAACTGTACAAAAGTGATTTCTGAATGAATCAGACGGTGAATGCCGTTGGCGAGGGCCGTGATTGCATTTTCCGAGTCAGTCGCATTTCGAAGTTCTGTGATTATTGCCCGCATCTCGGTGTCAAGCCGTTGGTCTTCAGCGCGCTGAATCTTGTCGATTTCGATTCTCTCTTCGATTTGCGCCTCAAGAAGTGCCAATGAGTCGCGTGTGTTTTTTAAATCTTCTTGATCATCTTCAATAACTCGCCTTATTCGATTGAGCGCACGAGTGCGAGATACACCCAAAAGCCCACCGACACCCAGTATCAAGCCAACTATTGATAGAAGTTGGAAGATTTGAGAATCACGGTTCTCACGATCACGACGAATTATCTCACGAAGGCGAACATCTCCTGCGTTGGAAATCTCAATACCTAATTGGCGCGCCTCAAAGGTAAGAGTTTCGAGCGAACCACCACATTCACTTCTAATCGCCATTTGCCTTGAGCCAATCAGGACTCCTTCATCCTCGTTAGCCAAGCAGTTATCAATTTCTTCGAGCGCTTGCAAGTAATCGGCACTCGCTCTTTCAGCATTTGTTACTCCGGCAGCATCTTTAACGTTCAATCTTTGACCCAGCAATGATCTGCGAATTAGAACTGCTCGTTTGGTTTCATTGCCTGACATCCACCGTTCAAAATTGATAGCAAGAACCAGCGTTTCGCGCTGGGTGAAAAACGCATTACCAGTCGCGTCGTCGCTATCGGCAATTGAGCGGAGCGTTGCTTCAGGCTTTGTGGTCAGTTGAATAACTTGTGCACTTAATGCAACTAAGGCAACAAATAAAAAGACTGAAGCAATTTTTTGTGTTTTTGAAAATCTAAGTTCACTAGAACTGATTAGTGAATCACGAGTACGGTCTTTTTTCGACCTAATCAACACGTATTTCCGCCAGAGACCAATTCCAAACTTCAAGACTTTCAGTTAGCGACATATCATTTGGCACAATTATTCGAATTGGTCCTCCGCGGCTCATCAAGATTGCGCCACCCTCTTGTTCATAGGCAAGGAACGCTTCGGTACCGACAAACTCTCGCGCGAAGTTGGAATATGTGTAGTCGTTAAGCGCAACCGTCAGAACGTTGTCATCTGACTCGATATCGACCAAGCGAAACAATTCATTCATGGCTACGCCCTTGAACGAAATTTCTGACTTCACAAACGGCTCGAAAACTCTTGCCTCAACCTGTGGGAGATCACGAAGATCGTTGAGTGATAGAGAGAGGGTCTTCTCACCGTTGATCAATTTCAAGATTGGCTCGTCTGGACTCGGTGGAGGGACATCGGGGCCTCCGTATGGGTTCTCGTTTACTGCTGCAGTTGTCGTCGATTGAGAATCTTCAACCTCACTTGCGCATGCAGACAAACTCGCGATGAGCATCAATGCCGAACAAACAGACAATAACTTTTTCATATTTCCTCTTTCGTTGTCTCAAACTTACCTATATTGCTGACTGAATCTCGCAGGCATGGAAAACGCAGCTCGACGTTGGTGCCCTCATTTTCGACACTGGTTATCTTCCACTCGCCACCGTGTTCAAAAACAATGAAGTCGACGATAGACAGCCCGAGCCCGGCACCGCCGATTGACAACGCGACAGCATTCGAAGCCCGTTCAAACGCGTCAAGCGCCCCTGCCAATTCGTTGCTTGGTATACCAATGCCTCTATCGCTAATTACAAAAACTGCCATTGGACCCTCGGCCGGATCATCATCACGTCGAACAGATACATCCACCACGCTGTTGTTTTTTGAGTAAGTGATCGCATTGTCAAGCAATGCCCGAATCGCTCTTGAAATTTCTTCGAAGTCTCCAACAATTGGAATAGCAGTTGAAGGCTCAATAAATCGAACTTGGACGTCAGAAATTCTGGTCAGTTCTTGTCTCCTTCCCACTTCTGCGCGCAGCACTTCACGCGCATCGAACTCAGTGAACTTGAACCGAACTTCGTGAGTTTGAATTCTGCACATTGTTAAAACGTTGTCAACAAGCTCATTTAACTTTTGAGAGTTTTTATAAATAGTGCGAATCATGCGCCTCTGTTGAGACTGGTTAATTGAATCGTCAGCATTTGAGAGAAGTTCTGAAAAACCCGAAATTGAAGTAAGCGGGGTTCGCAACTCGAGATTCACGTTGTCGAGGAAAGTTGAAGTTGCGACTTCAAGTCGCTGCTCTCGGTCTCTATTCGCCTTCTGCATAACTACAAGCCGCTCAATTGACCCGGCAATTGCGATCGGCACAAGCAATAACGTGCTAAATATTGCAAACAATAAAGAAACAACTCCAAAAATGACGGCACTACGTAACTGGTTATTATTCTTGACTTCCTCGCTTTCGATTCGAAGGTGCAACTGAGACTCAAGGAGTTCAGTCGAACGTGCTACTGCGCCAATTAGCTCGACTTCGGCGATTTCCAGGCCTCGATCAAGATCCGAATTACTTAAGTCGGCAAGAACCATCTCCCATGACTTGACCGTCAAAGCCAAAGAATCGACAATTTGTTTTATTTCACGGTCTTGCAGCTCAAAAGCAAAAGTCTCAAGTCTCGCAAGATCAAAATTAATTTCTTCCTGCAATGACTTGATCTGGTTCGGTTGAACATTAGAACTAGAAAACCTGACTTCAGTCAAGATGCTATTTATGGCAAGGGTCCCTGCCAAAAGCTCTGACGCAGTCGCGCTGATTCCGTTTAATCGTCTCAGATCTTCGGAGTTTCTGTTGTGAATAATCAGTAGTTGATACACCGAGTATGAGGCCAGAAGAAGAACAAAAGTGAAGATCAGCAGAGCAGTCTTCCAAAATCGCTTCGTCAAAAGCAGCCGTGTTTTGGGTCGATTTTCAAGAATCGCAAGTGACTCACGAACGAAACCATTCGTGGTTTGAACGTACGATCCGAGGCGATCGCTATCAAGAGACTTTCGGTGAATGGTCGTCATACAGTAGCTACAAGGTGCCCGGGTCAGTTCGAAGTGCCATTCGAATTTGCATTACCGTCTGAAAAAACTGCCAAAGTAAAATTAGAGCGAGCAAAATAACTAGCGCGAGCATGCTTAGCGAAGTGTGGTATTCAACGACCACATCTCGAATTTGCCCCAAAAGACTCACTTCAGTCATACGTGTTTCTGCCACCGAGCTCATGTACATCGAACCGCCGCCTTGAATCGCTGTCACGTAGCAAACGCCAGAGCCAACAGCCGTCAAAATACCAACGCTTGAAACCTGACAAACAGAACCGCTATCACCAACAATGATTTCAATTTGATCCTCACCAACATCACCTTCAATTTGCAGTTTCGTCGCTGAACCGGGGGTCATCTGAGCTGACCACTGCTCAATGCTGAGACTCTCTCGTTTCTGTCTGATGCCAAATGACCCAGTTCTCTTGGTGAGAATTGTGACTGCAGCATCCGAGTCGACAAAGTAGCCAACTTGCTGATCTGCTGACAGCGATTTTGAGACGAGACGAGGCAACTCATCCCAAACAATTTCATCAGAAGACATTGCGACAATGCCGTTAGCCGGCAGCAAGCCAAATCTGATTTCAGTGGCTCGTTCAAAAACTTTTGACTTTAGATGAGTTACCGAATCCCACAAATTTTCTTTGGTAGATGCGATTTCGCCAACTTCAATTAAAGGGACCAAGAATCTGACTTTGGTTATTTCTGTAGTTCTTTCTACAGAGTCTTGTGCTGGAGAAACTGCCACAAGACGAACCGTGACAAAGCCAAGGTCTGCTGCAATTTTTGTCATTCGATCGCTAACCCTTAGTTCTGCTTCAGGTTGACCGCCTTCATTTAGCGAATAAACCACCGTGACCAAATACGGCTCACCATCTGAGCCTTCGATTCGCAATTCAGAAAAATTATTCGCACTTGGTTCGAAAACAGTTGTAACCGAAGCTTCTACCTGCGGCAAACCAGTAGTAGTAGTTGTTGAACGTCTGACAACTATTGGCTCTGAAGTTGTCGGAATAGTTTCAACAACAACAGGAATACTTGATGTGGTTGTAGTTTCTTCGACTACGGCAGGTGCCGTTGAACTTGTTGGCACCGTTTCGACAACAGCAGGTACTGAGGAAGTCGGAGGCAATGTGTCAACTGTCGGCGGAACTGTGATTGGCGGTGCTGTCGTTGTTGTCGTTGTTGTCGTTGTTGTCGTTGTTGTCGTTGTTGTCGTTGTTGTCGTAGTAGTTGTAGTTGTCGTACCGCCAGGATTTCCCTGGCCGCCGCCCGAATTGCCTTGACCGCCACTATTTCCCGGCTGAGTAGTAGTCGTTGTTGTGCCATCTGGAAGCGTTGTCGTCGTCGTTGTGCCACCGCCGCCACTATTGCCCTGTCCTCCACTATTTCCCGGTGCGACAGTCGTCGTTGTAACAACAGAACTCGTAGAAGATGTGGGCTCACCAACAGGTGCAGTCGTTGTCGTAACGGCAACCGAAGAAGTTGTCGTGTCACAGGGGCGCTGCGAGCTCTGTCCACTGACAATGCACGGATCTGCAGGAGCCGCCGTAACCTCTTCAGGAACTCTCACGTTGTTGATTGCGACAAATAGAAGACCAGCGACCATCGCTTGTAAAAGAATTCGCCAGAGTATCCGCTGTCTTTGCACATTTGGAGACTAGAAACCAAGAATCCCACGCACCTCTGAGAAAGCTCTCATCTACCTCTCAATATTGAGCGAGGTACTTAGTTTGAGCCTCTAGTCGGCCTGGTTTTTACTAATTCGATATCCCAAACCCCGATGAGTTGAAATCAGGGAAGGTGACACGCCAACTTTTTTGAGTTTTGACCGCAGGCGACTCAACGTGTTTTCAACTGCATGACCATCACCCCATTCGCCCTCCCAAACAGCCTCCATTAATTCACTTTTATTGACGACTTTGTCAAGATTTTCAACCAAAAACGCCAAAAGTCCATATTCGTAGCGCGTCAGTTCGACACTCTTGCCCGACACAACGACTGATCGAGATGACAAGTCAACTTCGAGTGAGCCAACAGAGATAACTGAAGGACCCTTGGGCCGTTTCTTGTTCAGATGCGAACGAATTCTGGCTTTTAATACATGAGGTAAAAATGGCTTCAAAACATAATCGCTTCCGCCTGACGCAAAACCTTCGAGTTGATCAGCCTCAGATGTTGCTGCGGTTAAAAAAATGATTGGTAGATCTGAAAATCGACGAAGACGTCGAGCTAGTTCGGGGCCACGCATACCCGGCAATACAACATCGATGATTGCGAGATCTGGGCTCAGTGACCTTGCAAGTTGCTCAGCCTTTTCGGCCGTTAGCGAAGCATTGACAATGTAACCCTCGCCTTTCAAGAGAATGCTCAGCAGGTCAAGAATCTCGGGGTTGTCATCAACGACAAGGATTCGAGCAGGCATTAAAAATCCTCACGTTAAGCGTTAGTTATGAATTTCGAGAATAGAACCCAACTTGGTACTTGCTCTTTTCAACCACACGAATCTTACAGCAAACATTCGGACCAAGCGTTTTCTGAACGTTCAATGTATCGCTTCGGCATTTCTCTAAGCCAGTAATTCGTTGCTAAAAATCAGGACAAGTGGGCACGGGGACATGGCAAATATTTTTACTATTACTTAGACTTCTTTTTTCGATGAAGAAATATATTCATAATTGCGCTACCTAAATATCTAAATATTCCTAATTCTCCTATGAGATGTTTTCTCTGAAGAAAACTATTCGTGATTCCACTTCTTACAAATCCGACTATTCCTAAATCTCGTATTTCATGCGTTCTCTCTTGATACGTAATTAGATTGAAAATCAACACCCAGCGATAACCCACCCCATCTCCTTTATAAGAGTGCCATGAATCCGTAGGAGTCCTCGAGAAGAAAAACGCTCTGTTAACCACCCAAGGAATTTCTTCTCCAGAGTCATCATCTAAGCCCTTATGTAAAATTGTTCCGGTGCACAAATTGGGTTTGAGGTATATAACACCACTTAGAACTTTTTTTCTGTCGTCTAGATGAACTGGGAACGAAAAATTCGGTGGCGTAGCCTGAAGATTGAAGACAACATCATCAACCAAATCTAGTTTGTGTGGAGCCAATCTTCGAAGTATCTCCACTGCCCGAGGAAGGTATGCCTCTTCTAGTTGTTTAAACTTTTCATTGGATATGGTGTTTTTGTTGGGAATGGAATTTCTGACGTTTCGGAACGAAGTTTGAGAATCAGATTTGGGCTCCAAAGTTTCCAAAAGGGACTGTAAATAAGCCAAGTCCTCGAGTGCTAAAAAGTTATCAACAATTTCATATTTCACACCACCTCAGCGTAACAGAAACACACGAATTAATCCTTGTACGAAAAGT
>Ga0255185_1000139_pt1 | contig 11386 bp, 8 predicted proteins | sample Miss_Cont_RepB_0_FD_183616 | JGI IMG/M metagenome (GOLD analysis project Ga0255185, IMG submission 183616) | Freshwater microbial communities from Mississippi River, Louisiana, United States - Miss_Cont_RepB_0h | ecosystem: Environmental > Aquatic > Freshwater > River | place: USA: Louisiana... | reverse complement strand
TAAAAGAGAAGTATACCAAGGATTAAAAGTATCCGAGTACGGTTTAAACAAATATATAAAGCATTATAACCTTTTTTTTGAGCCCATAAACACTCCATTAAACAAAATCCGTGTAAACTTTAAAAACCAAGCGATACAAAGCTAATCAAAATAATGTTGTAAGCAACATATATTGCGTATATAACACTTTTGCTGCGCAAAGAGATGTTATAACTTTTTCTCAAACTCAGAAAAAGGAAATCGATTTTCAAGTGATGAAATTGATTATTTCGGTTTATTCGGCTTGGTGGAACTTTTGATTCTCATTAGTTAAAGAATTTAAGCTGTGACAAACGTTCATAGAATTTTGTTATACGAAATCTGCAAACTGATTTTTCTTGTCCTTAAAAATTTTTATTGTAGAATAACGGATTAGGAATATTTAAAATGTTAAATCTATGCGCAGAAAAGTTATAAATCTTCTTCAAGATAACATTAATTATAGGTTTTTTGTAAACGTATTCAAAAATTCAAATTTTGAACACAATATTGGTCATTTAAATAATATTGTACCAGCTTTATCAGATAATCATCAACAACATAATAAGCTAGAAGATGTATATTCGGATAGAGATTTTAATTTTATAAATACTGAATCAAGAAAAAACAAAGTCTTAGATCAAAATACTTTCAATCTAATGTCAATGTTTTCCAAATTAAATTCTTTAAAAAGTGTAAAATCAGTTTTACATCAAAAAATAGATAGATCTTTTAGTACAACACAAGAGAGAAAAATTTTACCTAGTAAGAGAGAAATGCATACTGGTGGGGATTTTGCCGATGTGGTTAGTGGAAGTAGTATTTTTGTAGATAAAACTTTGTTTGTAAAAGAAATTATAGAGGATTCTTCAAAAGTAATACTCATTACTATGCCTAGGCGTTGGGGTAAATCTCTTAATCTTGATACTCTTAAAAGGTTTTTATCTATTGAAGAACAGAATCCACAACAAAAAGAATTTAACAAAAAAATATTTGAACAAAGTATAAAAACTAATAATGATAACACTAGATCTCAAGTTAATATTTCTACAACTAAAATTAGAATTACAGATGAAAACATTATTGGCCAAACTAAAGTAATTGATAGTTTAGCATTACAAGGAAAATATCCTGTAATATTTATAGACTTTAAAGATTGTAAGGCTAGTAATTTTCGAGAAGTAGAAAAAAAACTTAGAGATAAAATAGTAAAAACCATAAAACAATTTAGTTATTTATCTAATGATCATCAATTCTACGAAAATACTACAGTTAGTAATGGTTATACCTCTCTTTTAAACGAAACTTCCAATGGTGATTTTAGTATAGGAATTAAGGAATTAACAGGATTGCTTCATGCTCATCATGGTAAGAAAGTTTGGATATTAATTGACGAATATGACGCTGCTGCAAATAAGGCCTATTTAGAATTTAACGAAGAAGAAGCTAAGCAAGTTTCGGAACTATTTAGGGATATTTTTGAATCAGCACTAAAAGGTAATGAGTACCTAGAAAAAGGTGTTATGACTGGAGTACAGTATATTGTAAAAAGCGGTATGTTGTCTGGGTTAAATAATCTATCTAAATATAATGTTACTAGTACAAAATACTCTAAATATTATGGAATTAACCAAGAAGAAATGAATTTATTGCTAGAACATTTTGATATAGACGAATCTAAAGCAGCTAAAATAAAAGATTGGTATAATGGGTATCAATCAAACACTGGTACAGCAGAAAACCCAATTTTTATAGATAAATACAATATTTGGTCAGTAGTTAATTATCTCAATAAACAACCAGAGGGATTTAAATCTTACTGGGAAAAAAGTGGTTCAGTGAGTGATTTCTTAACCAAATTATTCAAGAGTAAATCATTAAAAGAAACCATTGAAAATTTGGTGAATGGGAAAAGTATTTTTATTGGAGAACCTAAAGAAGATTTTGATATAGAAGACTTTAAGCAACTAAAAGCAATAAAAGACAGCATTAATAACATAGATATTACAGAATCTGGGCTTAATTTATTCTATTCATATCTATTTATTACTGGGTATTTGACTAGTAATAACTTAGGAGAATTGCAATTCCCTAATAAAGAAATACAAAAAGAAATGAGTAATTATTTAAAAGATTACTACACAACAATATTTAATATTCCAACAGAATCTTTTGGTAATTTAACTATACTTTTAAATCAAATATTCAATGAAAATGATAATCAGAAAATATCTAATACCTTTGAGAAAGATTTTGGTCCAAAGCTTGCTACCATCATAAAAAAGCTAGAAGTTTACAATAATACTACTGATGCTCTAACTGTTAAAGGAGTCTTTGGAAACGAGGATTTAATGCACTCACTGTTGAATAATATAGCTATCCAAATTGTCAATGCTAAATTTGCAACTGAACGCCATACTACAAAAATAGATGGTAGTAAAGGAAGAGCTGACATAGTCATTGAAAAAAATAATAAGGGCATAGTTATTGAAATGAAGTATAATGCAAAAGATGCAGAAACAGCACTAGAGCAAGCTAAAGAGTATGGTGAATTGATTAAAAATGTTAATACTCAAATATACATAGGTTGTAATATTACCGACCAGCAGGAAGTGTTTTTATCTGGTGATATAATAGGTGATGGACAAGATCCTATTCATTTTGACTATCCCTAGCTTTTCCAAAGTTTTTTCGAAAGCTAACAGGGAAATAGGGAGGCAATCCTAGAACTGATGGGTATTATGACAAGTAGAGGCCAAATCCGACATTAGGGTGATTATTTGGGTAGTTTTTAGGGATTTAAGCAGGAGTTTATCTTGTGACTTAGTAAGCGCATAATTAGTATTATGCGCTATATTAGTGACGAACTCATCGCATAAGAGATAGTTTTAGGTTAAATTATCTCTAAAAAAACTCATCGTATAATAAGTTATGGCTAAAATTTAAGAAATTGCTTGGAACTTATGATTTTAGAAATTTAGTAGCAAATGAATCCATAAATGTTGAATGATTATTGAGTTTTAGGGTGGCCGCTTGAACTTTAAGTATTATGCGATGGGTTTTTTAGGTTTTAATACGAATATAATATAACAAAAGTCTAGAGATTCAAGCAAAATCATAGCGTATAATAATACTTATGCGTATAGAAAACCTTGAGATAATTTGGGGGATTAATAGGCAGAAATTCAAGAAAAATGCTGATGCATGTTGGATTTGTCCCGCTCTTGTCAAAATAACCATTGTTTCAGTTTTTTAGAAAATTTTACCTAATCAGCTTTTCTTTGCTATTTAAATATAGCTAAAACGAGTTTTAAGGCACTTTATAAGAGAAAAAATAGGTGTTAATAGCCAATCGTACATAAAGAGTATTTTTACCTCTGTATGCGCTTTAAAACTGGTTTTTACTCTTTTAGGTTTTTTCCGTCCTGTTGTAGTTTTTTTAGGTTTTGTTTTGACCAATCCGAAATTATTAATTTCATCAAATAAAAATCAGTTTCCTTTTTTGAGTTTGTAAAAAACTGCTATTTGTTGGAAAAGCGATATACATAAAGACATGCCGTAAAGAATACCTTATTTTCCAGCTGTCTGCAAGACCGCACGCAAGCTTTTTGCAAAAGTTGCTTAAGTGCGCATTTAGAAAATTGCATTTTCTTTCATGAAAATTGTGCTTCGCTTTTTTTATTTCTTTTTCCTGAATTTGAATATTTAAGTTATGACAAACATTCGTAGAATTTTGTTATACGCAATATATGTTGCTAGCAACATTATTTTGATTAGGTGTGTATCGCTTGTTACTTAACGTTTACAACGGATTTTGTTTAACGGAGTGTTTGCAGGCTCAAAAAAAGTTGTAAAGATTTTAAAAAATAAATAGTATTATGTATACAGTATACTAAATATTATCAAGCTATGTTAGCATCAAAAGTTACCGAAAAATATCAAGCAACTATTCCTTCTGAAGTGCGTAATTTTCTACATTTAAAAAAAGGGGATAGAGTAAAGTTTAAGATTGAAGGAGATAAGGTAATGGTGCAGAAACTACCTTATATAGATTACGAATACTTAGATTTTATATCCAAATCACTTACTGAATGGTCGTCACCAGAAGATGATGAAGCATACAATGATTTATAACAAGTTTGACGTCGTTAAAGTTATTTTCCCATTTACTGATAAAGTAGCATCCAAAAAAAGACCAGCTCTAGTAGTATCGTCAAGTAATTATCAAATCAACTACAACCACTGTATACTAGCTATGATAACAAGTGCAAAACATACTAGCTGGCAAGATGATGTAATAATTACGAATCTTGAATCCGCGGGTCTTGCTTCTCCATCAAAAATTAGACTAAAAATCTTTTCTCTAGATTGTTCTCTAATAGCAGGTAAATTAGGTCATTTAATAGATAAAGATAAGGAATCTATTTTAAAAAAGTTAAAAAAGTATATGTAAGAACCTTTATTATTTTAGTTTTTTATTACGTTAATTTAATAATTAATCATACTTATGACGATAGAAATTATTCAAGAAATTACTAGATCAATTATACAACTTTTAGTTATCCCTACAGTTCTTTATATTGTTATGGAAATTGTAAAAACTTACTTTAAACGAAAAAATATTAAAGAAGAAAAATACATAAACTTACTTGACTCGCTAGTATCTTTGTATGAGGGAAATCAGCAAGAAGAGGGGAATAAAGACAAAAAACAAAAGTTTTTAAAAGAATTTAGACATTGTTGGCTATATGCACCAGACAAAGTAGTTAAGAATGGACAAGCCTTCTTAAATGCAATAGCAGAAAATAAACCCAATATGAGTAAAAAAGAAATAGACGATTATTTACAAAGCAAGTGTTTAGAATTCCTTTTATCAATTCGTAAAGATATGATAATGACGACAAAAATTAAAGAATTCGGAACTTATGGTATAGCTTCTAAAGAGGAGAATGGCATTTAATGTTACTAATTTTATTGACTTAGAAAATGACTGAACATCAATGTTTGTTCTGAATATGACTTAGTAATAGCTCGATCTATTATATAATTTACCAATCAGTTATGAATTTTTTTATCTCCATTTTTTTATTAAAATTATCATAATGTGCTCGATAAAAATTAAAGCTCTTATAATCTCTGTGTGCAACTTTTGAGTTGTTTTGGATTATCTTTGCTATCTTTAATATATTTTCCTCTGAAGTCATTGCTCCAAAAATAATACCATCTAAATTTTCAAATTTATATTTAAATAAACGCTTCTTCTCATCAATAGATTGTTCTAATGATCCGCTTATAATAATTCTATATTCTTCTTCGTATTTCCATTCTTTGAACTTTATCAACAAGCTATCATTAGATTTTTTCCAATAGTTTTTACGCCAGTTATCTTCGTTTTTACCAAAACATTCGTTATAAACTGAACTAGTATTACCATTATCATCAGTATACCATTGTTGGATTAATTCAGGGCCTGTGTGCCTACCTAAATGTAGCGGCTTGCTTTCGAAATGAGAGTGGCTCGCTTTCATCGGTAAGAATGGGGTGAGTAGACCTGAGGAATTTCACCTCAAGTCCCTCTCAGAACTGTACGTAAGCCTCTCGACTTATACAGCTCCCATTAAACAACCACAAATCCTTTACTTTGTTGCCAATGTGCAAATAAATTAGGACTATTTTGAGCTATATTTTCTAAATACCGTATAGCTTTTATTTTGTGTCCTTTAAATCTGAGATATTTCCGCATCACCCATTTTACCAGCACGTTGTTAAAATGCCTTGCAACAGGTCTTAATCCATCTGGCGTATATTTCCCATAATAGTTAAACCATCCTTTCAGGACTGGGTTATAACTTTGAGCAATTTCCTCCAAACTCAATTCACTGCGCAAGTGCCACTTACAACGTTTTGTTTCTTGCCGCATCGCTTTTACAGCTGTTTTACTAACCGCAGGCGTAAAACCTATAAACAAGGTATTATTCTGCTGGTTAGTAACCAGTCTCGGTCTAAACGTGTATCCTAGAAAATCAAATGACTTAGTGGGATATTGCTTATCTTTGACGTTGCAGCAGACTATTCGGGTTTTATCAGAGTGTAACTCTAACCCACATTCTGCAAAACGTTGTTTTAACTCTTCTAACAATGTTTCTGCTTCTATGCGTGTTTTGCAGTGCACCAAACCATCATCTGCATAACGACACCAAGGCTTTTCTACATGTTGGCGTTGCATCCATTTATCAAATACATAATGTAGATAGAGATTACTGAGTAAAGGACTTATGACACCACCCTGAGGGGTACCTTGATTCCTTTCTTCAATTCTTCTATCTGAATATTGTATAGGCGCTTTTAACCAGCGTTCAATATACAACACTACCCAGTTACATTGAGTATGATGCTGCACCGCTTTCATCAGTAAACTATGCGGTATGTTATCAAATAGCCCTTTGATGTCAAACTCTAATAACCAACCATATTGCCAGCACCTCTGTCGAGTGATGCCTATTGCCTCTAGAGCTGATTTATTGGGACGGTACCCATAGGAATCCTCTAAAAAGTGTGGTTCTAATTCAGGTTCTAATACAAGCTTTACTACCATTTGGGCTATTCTGTCAGAAACAGTTGGAATGCCTAATATCCTTTGACTCCCTGATTTCTTAAGTATAGCTACCGCTTTAACAGGCGGGGGGAAATAACTTCCCGAAGATAACCTATTCCATAACTTGTATAAATTATCCTTTAGTTTTCCTTCAAAATCAGTTAGTGATTGCTCATCGACACCAGCAGATCCAGCATTAGCCTTAACGAGTTTGTATGCTCGAACCACTAAGTGTTTAGATATGTTAAACGGTTTTGTCATTAATCGATAATTCCTCCTAACTTCGCTAGTTGACTATTAACTTTGACTGTTTAACCAAGTCCCTTTGCTCTACCACCATTACAGTGGCTTCATAGCTCATACGGACTTGTCCGCCCCTGTGCCTTACATTGGTACTCTCATCCTTATAAGGATTACTTACTTGGATTTCTCCCTTATCATTAAGGCGACAGGTTCCCGTAGTTCCATAGAAGAGCCTATATTAGAATCGCGCCCTCTCCACACCGAACACCACCTACTCAGCTCCCAGAATTGCCAGTAGATTTATCCCAAAGATATGAGCCGCCCTTGGTTTTGATGTTGTATGTACATTCTTACGATGCGTCATCAAGGGTTCACTTGCGTTCGCCTTTCTAATACTTACCTCACCAGCTTAAGCTAATTTTCCTCATGCGCTCACGACCACTACTCTTAATAATAGCCGCCTGAGGTGGTTTGAAGCCAGCTTCTGGTAGCCGACTTCGGTAGACCTAGGACCGGTGTTAAGAATGAGGGCATTTGGGACATTGGGATTAAAAATTGTTAGTATTTGAAGTACCGAAAAACATAATGTAGATACTTTATATATTTTTGACAGAAGAAATCAGTTGCAATAATTAATTCTATAGAATAATTTGGTTAGATTAGTACCGACACTGAGAGTTCTAGGAATATATAAAAATGCAATATGATTTATCATTAGAAGATGTAAATGTATGTAAAACTAAGAATGCTAAAAGTAACCAACTTGCTTTTGGAGTTATGTTAAGCTTCTTTAAAAGATATACTCAATTTCCTATGGCTACGGAAGCTAATATTTCATCAGAACTAATCTTGCAAGTTGCTAAAAGTTTAGATATTGATCCATTATTTATTACTACATTTGATTGGTCAGGACGTAATGCTAAAAAATATCGTCAAGAGATTAGGAAATATTTAGGATATCGTGTAACCAATGCAGAAGATATTGCATCTATAATAAACTACCTTGTAGATAATTTGATACCACGTCAACTTTCTGATTCGGTGCTACTGGAACAAACACGCCTATATTTTTCTAAGAATAAAATAGAAATTGTTAGTACACAACAATTAGAAGGTTACATTTTGTTAGCCAATCAAAAATTTGAGCAACAATTTTTTGATAAAATATTTAATAATTTAAATCAAGAAGATTTTCTTCTGATAGATCGAATCCTTAGCAAGGATGAGGATGAAGATCATGAAATTATAGAATTATCTGAACTTAAAAAAGATATTGCCGGCGCAAAAATTAAAAATATTCAAGGCGCCATAAATAGAGTTAATTTATTAAGCCGGATTAAATTATCCGACTCTGTTGTAGATACAGTCGATAGAAAATTATTACTTAAATATTATGAACGTGTGATGGCGTTTGCACCTAGCAATATTCTAGATTTTAGCCCTACTACAAAGTATGCCACTATGGCAGTATTCTTTCATGTAAGGCTTGAGTTTCTGTTGGATTCTTTAACAGATACAATGATCAAACTAGTTAAAAAAGTAAGATCCGGCGCAGAAAAACATGTGGATTGTTATATATTGGCAGAAGTCAAGCGTGTCGACGGTAAATTTGATATTCTAGAAAAATTAGCTGTACTAAATGCCAAGAATCCAAAAGGTATTATTGAGGAGAAGATTTATCCCGTAGTGCCGCAGGATAAGCTAGAAGCAGTAATTGATGATCTACAACATCGGAGCAGCAAATGGTATCAGGATCAGGTGCAAGAAAAAATGCATACAACCTATGCTTATGGCAATAGGAGTAGTTTACTTAGCATTTTGAGGACATTACAAATGTTAGAAGATCATATTGATTATAAACCTATCTTAGATGCAATTCGTTTTATCAACGAATATTGGAATGAATCGGATTTAGCTTACTATATTAATATACCGCCACTAAGTGGAGTTGTACCCCAGAGCTGGTATAATACCACAGTCAGAATAGAAAAAGGCCATTTACGGATAAACAAATATAATTATGAACTAGCTGTACTGGAACAGCTTAAAGAATTTCTTGGATTTAAAGCTATTTGGGTTGATAGAAGTTACCGCTATAGAAATCCGAATAAAGACTTGCCAAAGGACTTTAGCGAAAAAAGAGAATATTATTATGAACTACTGAACTTGCCGCTAAAAGCTAAGGAGTTTATAGTAAAATTAAAGACCTCAACAGCAAATAACCTAGAGAGATTAAATGCTAATATCCCCAATAATAAGCTTGTACAAATCAAAAAAAGTAAGGTTGGTAACAATATAAAACTGACCCCTTCAGATCCGCAAGATGAACCTGATAATATTGTTAAGCTCCAGCAAGAAATAAACAATAAATACTCAAGTATACATTTAATTGATATTTTAAAAGAATGTGATTTGAGAATTAATTTTACCAAGACACTTGAAACTATCGGAAAGAGCAGTAGCCTCAATAGCTCTGATCTACAAAAAAGATTACTATTATGCATATTTGGTATCGGTAGCAACACTGGGCTAAAAAGGATTAGTATCGCTAACGATGGTATTAATTATAGTGATTTGCGCTACGTAAAAAAACGCCATGTTAATGCTGTAAACATTAGAAATGCTATTCGTATACTAGTGAATAACGTTTTAAAAATACGCGATCCTGATGTTTGGGGAGAAGCCACTACAACGGTAGCATGTGATTCGACTCACCTGTTTGCCTGGGATCAAAATTTAATGAGTGAATGGCATTTTCGTTATGGTAAGAAAGGAGTAATGATTTATTGGCATGTTGATAAGAAATCATTATGTATTTACTCACAATTAAAAGATTGCAGCTCTTCAGAAGTGGGTAGCATGATAAAAGGCATTATTGATCATGATACGGACATGGATATTAATCGTGTATTTATTGATACACATGGGCAAAGTGTGATAGGTTTTGCTGTTAGCTATTTACTACATTTTGCCTTATATCCGAGGCTCAAGGCAATTAACAAGCAAAAATTATATTACGTCGATTCTAAAGATAAAAACAAATATACAAATATTGCAGAGATTCTCAAAGGAAGCATTAACTGGCAATTAATAGAAGATAATTACGATGAGATGGTAAAGCATATGGTTGCCCTAAAACTAGGGATTGTTACACCATCTGTATTAATTAAAAGATTCAGTAATAATAATTATTCTCATCCAGTATATAAGGCATTAGTAGAACTAGGTAAAGCTAATAAAACTATATTCTTATGTCAATATTTAGCTTCCGAAGAGTTGCGTATTGAGGTTAATGAAGGGCTAAATGTTGTTGAACGCCTTAACAGCGTAATGGATTTTATTTTCTATGGTAAACTTGGTCAAATTGCAACGAACAATATTGAGGATCAAGAATTATCGATATTATGCTTACATCTATTGCAAGTATGTATGGTTTATATCAATACCTTGATTATTCAATCAATATTATCGGGGTCACATTGGCAAAATAAATTTACGCCTAAAGATTACAGAGCATTAACACCATTATTCTCAGGTCATATAAATCCTTATGGCCTTTTTCCGTTAGACTTTAGTAAACGCTTGTCAATTGGGCTAACTATTTGATCACTGATTATTTATGACATTAATACGTACACCTGTTAGAGAAAAAGCTAAATATTTTTGTAAACATCTCAAAGTAGAAAAGCCTGATTATAACTACTTAAGAGAGTTATTTCGACATATAAGAAAAAACCTCAATATTGAAGTAGAGAGTGGTAAGGAACGGAAGTTACCATATGTGCCTACGGAAGAAGAAATCAGTAGATTTTACAACACAGTATGGAAATCTAGAAATATGAAGCATGTAGCTATGATTAAAACATTGCTTTATACCGGGGTAAGAGTTTCTGAGTTAGTAAATATAAAAATATCCGACATAGATTTAGACAATTGTCAGATAAAGATTGTCCAAGGTAAGGGTAAAAAGGATAGAATAGTTCCGTTTCCTAATTCATTTAAGGAAATATTAGCTGTTTACGTAGAAAATGCAAAGAAAAACAAAATAATTTACTTATTTGAATCTAGTTGGAAGAGACAATATTCTGATCGTGGTATTAGAAAAATCTTAATGAATTATACAAGAGAAGCTGGTATTGAACATTCGATATCACCACATAAGCTAAGGCATTTTTTGTTTACTTGGATGAAGAAAAAAGGTGTAGATGACGCATTAATCCAACCTTATTCAGGCCACGATAGTCGACAATCGCTTGAGGTATATTCAAAATTATCACTGGGTGACTGCCAACCTGAATATGAAAAAAAGATTAAAGACTTTCCAATTTGATCTTATAGTATATGACGGATATTAACAAATTTTAATACCGATGTCCCAAACAACCTCGTTCTTAACACCGGTCCAGTTTGCCTATTGCGTATAACAAAATTCTTCAAATATTTGTTATAACTTGTTTACTCAAATTTAGGAAAACGAAACAAAAAAGCGAAGCACAATTTTCATGAAAGAAAATGCAATTTTTCTAAATG
>Ga0255185_1000128_pt1 | contig 12090 bp, 10 predicted proteins | sample Miss_Cont_RepB_0_FD_183616 | JGI IMG/M metagenome (GOLD analysis project Ga0255185, IMG submission 183616) | Freshwater microbial communities from Mississippi River, Louisiana, United States - Miss_Cont_RepB_0h | ecosystem: Environmental > Aquatic > Freshwater > River | place: USA: Louisiana... | reverse complement strand
TAATTTAAAACTTCTGCAGAATTTTTAAACATTTCTCTCCTGAGGTTTTTCTTCATCTTTAGCTCCACGTTGAGCTCTCTAGCAATGGCCCAAACCTAGGCTAGGGCGGTGAAATATCCATAACCGGTGGGTTACGGCTATGTTTCATAAAACGGGCCTAAGGGCGCTTTTTTAGTTAGGTTGAGCCTATGGAACGGGCAGGACTTGGGCGGCGAGTGCTGGCGCTAAGCATTGATTGGGCAATTGCATCATTTACTGCGGCTCTGGTTTATCCCTTGCAAGCAAGCGCGCTTGGCCCATCGTTATTTCGCCTTGGAGTATTTGTCTTAGAGGTTTCCCTACTTACATCACTTGGCGGGGCATCTGCAGGGCAGAGAGTTATGGGCTTAAGAGTTTTAAGTTGGCCAGATAATCTCTTTCTTCGCCCTGGGCCAATTCTGCTTCGCACGATCCTGATAGCACTTGTTATTCCAGCTGTTGTTACAGATAAAGATGGCAGGGGACTACATGATCGAGCCGCTAAATCAGTTGTGATGAGAGTTAGTAAGAAACGAGCTTAACGAGGCTTAGGCATCCTCATGTTCTTAGGCATCGGACCTTTTGGAAGCGGAATATTAAGCCCGCCAACTGATTTAAGCCTTGCTCGCAGCTCTCGCACCTGAACTGTTGAGAGTTTCTTAGGAAACTTTTTCATTCTCTTCTGTAGTTTGCGAACCGAGACTTGATCTTTTTCATTTCCAATTACTATTTCATGGATTGGAACACCTGGGGCAAAGCGCTCCATCTTTCGTCTTTCATCTGTAAGCAGGGACCTAAGAGCATGGCCACCTTCGCCAACTAGAACTACTCCAGCTTTACCAACTGCGCGATGAACCATATCTTGGTTCTTATTTACATTTACTGCTGGAGTAATGGTCCAGCCTTTACGAATTGACATTAAAACACTGGCTCCAGCGCCAGGCTGTCCCTCAATTGATGCATATGCAGCATTTCCTGCAAGTCGAGTGAAGTAAAAGAATGCGCCAAGAAAAGCTAGTGGAAATGTTAGAAAAGCTGCATAACCTGGTCGGTTAAAGAAGGCTCCAATTCCAATTCCAACGCCCCAAAGAGGCGTGAATACAGCGAGGCAGCGGAGAAATACAAACTTGTAATGCTTGCGAGCAAGGGAGTAAGCATCGCGAATCGTTTTAAATCTAACTTTCTTAGGAGCGTTGGGATCCTTCTTCTTTCTACCAAACATCTCTTAACTCTCCTTTTTATCTCTTCGCATATCTTCTAGTTCTGCAGGGCTTGGAGCGCTTCCACCGAGCCGTGCTGGCGCCCATCTAGCGCCCTCATGGGAGTCAGGATAATCACTCTGAACTTGATTTAGTAATTGAGCCATCGCTTCTTTGAGAGCGGCGAGCTCTCTATCGATATCAGAGCCTTTCTTGATATATCTAAGTGGTCCAATCGCAATAAAGATAGGGATACTGCTTCGAGATAAGTTCTTCGGCAACTTCTTGCTCCAAACTCGCTGCGAGCCCCAGATCACCATCGGAAGGATTGGAGCGCCAGATTCCATAGCAAGGCGAATCACGCCGCTCTTCATATCTTTAAGCTCAAAGCTTTGCGAGATAGTTGCTTCCGGAAAAACTCCAACGATCTCACCTTTATCAAGAGCCTTAAGAGCTGCGAGAAAAGAGGGGGCGCCATTACTACGATCAACGCTGATATGTTTCATACCGCGCATTAGCGGTCCGGCTATTGGATGATCAAAGATTTCTTTCTTTGCCATAAATCTAACTAAGCGGGAAGTAGGAAGAAAGGCTGTTCCAGCTAGGGCAAAATCAAGATAGCCAACATGATTCATAGCAAGAATTGCTGGACCCTTATTTGGAATATGACTCTGTCCGTAAAAAGTGAATCGAAGATCAAGATACTTCCAAAACGCACGAACTAGTTTTATAACTGGGGGATAGACCAGATCAGCCATTTGAAATCCCTTGACGGGCAGCGATGGCTTGCTTATATAACCTTCCTGCTCGATAACTCGATCTAACAAGTGGCCCGCTCATCACTCCAAGAAAACCTAACTCCTCTGCCTCTTTAGCCAGTTCAACAAATTCTTGCGGTTTGACCCATCTTTCAACTGGGTGATGCAAATTAGAAGGTCTTAAATATTGAGTGATAGTGATTAACTCACAACCTGCGCTTCTTAGATCAAGGAGTGCCTGCGATACTTCACTTCGCTGCTCTCCCATGCCAAGAATTAGATTTGACTTGGTAATTAGGCCAAAGTCTCGTGCCTGGGTAATAACGCTCAAAGATCTCTCGTAATTAAATGCTGGTCTAATTCTTTTAAATATTCTCGGAACAGTCTCAAGGTTATGGGCAAATACCTCAGGCCTACTTTCAAATACTTCGCTTAAAAGCTCAGGCTTTGCTGAAAAGTCAGGGGCCAGCATTTCAACTTGGCACCCAGGAACTACCTGGTGAATCTGGCGGATAGTTTCGCTATATAGCCAAGCTCCTTCATCCTCTAGATCATCCCTTGCAACACCGGTGACAGTGGCATATTTAAGTCCCATTGTTGCTACAGACTCGGCAACTCTTCTCGGTTCATCTCTATCCAAGGCTTCAGGTTTTCCGGTATCGATATTGCAGAAATCGCATCTTCTTGTGCAGGCGCTGCCACCAATTAAAAATGTGGCTTCTTTATCTTCCCAGCATTCATAGATGTTAGGACAAGCCGCCTCTTGGCAGACAGTATGCAAACCTTCTTTAGCAACAAGTGAGCGAAGTGCGCTGTACTGCGGCCCCATCTTTGCCTTCGTTTTAATCCACTCTGGCTTTCGTTCAATGGGGGTTTCGGCATTGCGCGCCTCAATTCTTAATAACTTACGTCCATCAGGAGCTAGCATTATTGAATCACCTGACTTAGTGATTGTTTCATGCGCGCCGCTACGACTTCTTGAACTTGCTCAAGTGGAATACTTCGATTCAATTCTTTCTCCATTGAAGTAACCTGCGCATCAGCAATTCCGCAGGGGATAATCCGATCAAAGAAGCCAAGGTCGGGGTTAACATTTAGCGCAAAGCCATGCATCGTTACGCCCTTTGCAACTCTGATTCCAATGGCTGCAATCTTTCGATCGCCTCTCTCATCGCGAACCCAAACACCAGATCGCTCGCAATATGTTTGCCCTTTAATGTTGAAATCCTGACAGATTTGAATCAGTGCTTTCTCAAGCTCTCTAACAAAGCCGACAACATCATTTGGCTTTTTTAATTTAACAATCGGATATCCCACAATTTGTCCTGGGCCATGGAATGTGATTTTTCCGCCTCTATCAACATCGATAACTTTTGAACCATCAATTGGTCGCTCACTATCTAGCGTTCTCCGTCCGGCAGTAAATACCGGTGGATGCTGTAGCAAAAGAAGTGAGCTAGCACTTATCTGGTCTACAACCTCTTGGTGAAGTTGACGCTGAATTGCTAGCGCCTCTTCATAATCAATTAATCCAAGGCTCTGGCAATTGATAGTCGAGACTTCTTCTCTCTTACTTGCCAGGGCTTGTGAAATCACAGGTAGAGCCTAACTTTATTGAGCATCACTTGGCGCAATGAGGGGTAGAATTACGCTCCTAAGGCTAAAAGATTATGGGTGGGCAGTAGCCAAAATCACCCCAAAACTATCTAGGCGCGAGATTACAAGGAGATGCTGTGAGTCAGGAAGTACTGAGCGAGAAGAAGAAATCTGGCGTAAAGGGTCGCAAGGCGTTATGGATATCGATCGTTTCAATTTTAGTTTGGCTATCTATTGGTGGTTTTGCTGGGGGAGCTTTCTCCAAAATTTCTACAGTCCAAGAAAATGACAACTCTGCTTTCTTGCCCGATAGCGCTGAATCAACTATCGCTGGTGAAGTATTGGTTAAGTTCTCATCGCAGGATGATCAACTATTTCCAGCACTGCTCTTATTACTTGGAGATTTAAACCCTGCTACTAATGCTCAAGCCTTTGAGAGAGTGAATCAGTATTCAGCTACGCTGCTAAGCAAAACTCTTCCTGCAACTGGAAAGCCTTTAAGTACTTACTTTGCACAGGGAGTTCCGCTGACCCCAATTCCTTCTGCAGATGGCAAGGCAATCTTGATAAATGCGCAACTTGACTTCGCAGTTGCTGATGCCAATATTGATGGAGAGCCAATTTTTCCAAAGATTATCGAATTCATAAGAGAAGATATGGAGAAAGAGTTCACTTCCGCAGGAATTACTACCCATGTAACGGGTCCTGCCGGGTTGTTTGCAGATTTATTTGAAGCCTTTGGTTCAATTGATACCAGGCTATTGCAGACAACTCTGATAGTTGTGGCGATTATTCTTATTGTGGTTTATCGCTCTCCAGTGCTCTGGATATTGCCGTTATTTACCGCAGCAAGCGCGCTAGGTATCGCCACCATGATTGTGTATTACCTGGCAAGAGAAGACATTATTGATCTAAATGGCCAGACCCAAGGAATTCTTGATGTTTTGGTTCTGGGAGCGGCGACTGACTATGCATTGTTATTAATTGCCCGTTATCGCGAAGAGCTCCACCAGCATCAATCTAGATTTGAAGCGATGAAAATTGCGCTGCGCGGGGTTGTAGAGCCAATTATCGCCTCTGGTTCAACCGTTATTGCAGGACTTATGGTTCTGCTGCTTAGCGACCTTTCAAGTAATCGCGGCCTTGGCCCTGTTGGATCAATTGGAATCGCATCTTCGATGCTTGCGGTTTTAACTCTACTTCCAGCTTTATTAATTATCTTTGGTCGCTGGATTTTCTGGCCAAAGATTCCACGCTTTGGTGATGTTGATGAGAAACTCTCTGGAATTTGGTCCAAAGTTGGAAGTTTGGTTGATCGTCGCCCAAAGGCTGTTTGGATTAGCACAGCACTTGCACTGCTTATCTTTGCTGGATTTTCTACCACATTGAAATCTGATGGACTCTCACAGAGTGAAGCATTTACCACTCGAACTGATTCAGTTATTGGACTTGAAAAGTTAGGGGAGCATTTCCCAAGTGGTGAGGGAACTCCAGTTGAAATTGTTGTTGATCAAGCAGATATTGCATCGGCTGCAGCAGCAATTGGACGGGTTTCAAACGTTGCATCTGTAGTGCCGCTAACAAATGTAGATCCAGTTACACAGCGACCAACTTCTGAACTTAAAGTAGTTGATGGAAAAGTAGTGCTCTATGCCACCTTGAAGGTTGCTCCTGATTCTGCTGAAGGCAAAGAGAGCATTCCATTAATTCGCCAAGCTGCTAAGCAAGTTAATCCCAATATCTTGGTAGGTGGACAGAGTGCAATTGGCTATGACGTCGATCAGTCATCACGTAGAGATAATCGGGTCATTATCCCAATTGTGCTTCTTCTAATTGCTGTGATTCTTGGCTTCTTGCTTCGAAGCATTCTGGCAGCGGCTCTCTTACTGGGAACTGTAGTTCTCTCCTTTGCTGCAACTCTTGGAGTCTGCGCGCTGGTCTTTGATCATGTCTTTGGGTTTGCTGGAACTGATGCAGCCTTCCCGCTCTTTGCCTTCATATTCCTAGTTGCACTTGGCATTGATTACAACATCTTCTTAATGACTAGAGTTCGAGAAGAGTCGCTAAAAATCGGAACCCGAGCTGGAATCATTAAAGGCTTAACAGTTACTGGCGGGGTTATTACCTCTGCTGGAATAGTTCTTGCAGCAACCTTTGGAGTTCTTGGAATCTTGCCACTGGTCTTTTTGGCAGAGCTTGGATTTGCTGTCGCATTTGGTGTGCTTCTAGATACCATAATTGTTCGCTCACTTTTGGTTCCAGCCTTGGTGCGAGTAATTGGACCAAAGATCTGGTGGCCATCAAAGCTTCAACATCAAGAGAACTAAACTCTCTCTAAATGAAGGCAGGAATAGTTGGCTACGGATTAGCTGGCCGCTATTTCCATGGTCCAACTCTTCTATCTGCTGGATTTCATGTAACAGCAATATGTGCCAGATCGCTTGAAAAAAAAGCTGCTGCACATCAAGACTTTCCAAACGCAGTAATAGTCAATTCAATTGATGAATTAGTTGTAGAAGATCTAGATTTGATTGTTGTGGCATCGCCAAATGAATTCCATAGTGAGCACGCACTCGCTTCAATTAGAGCTGGAATCAATACAGTTGTTGATAAACCTATGGGTCGGGATTATTACGAGGCCCTTAGTCTTTATGATGCAGCTGAGCAAAGCGGTGTGCTCTTAACGGTATTCTTCAATCGACTTTGGGACTCTGATTCCTTAACCATAAAGAAGATAATCGAGCAGGGAGAAATTGGAAACATTTTTCGTCTCGAGTCAAGATTTGAAAGATTTAGACCAGAGATTAATCCTCTAGCTTGGCGCGAGAACGCATCGCTCGAAGCAGGAGGGGGCTTACTTCTAGATCTGCAAAGCCATTTAGTATCAACTGCTCTTGATTGGTTTGGCCCAGCTGAGTTGGTATTTTCAAGTGTAAGAAGCGTTCGCGGCGCAAGTGATGATGATGTACTCCTTGTTTTAAAGCACGATAACGGTGTTGATTCTTATCTCTCAGCCAGCGCGATTAGCGGAAAGCCTGGGCCAAAGATTCGGCTTAATGGCGATAAGGCAAGTTTGGTGATTACTGAACTTGATAAGCAGGAGGAGATTTTAAGAAGGGGATTTAGGGCGACAGCTGGCCAGTGGATAGATAGTGATGAGATTACAAGTAGCGCAAAAATTTATAAGGGAAGTGACTCATTTTCTTATCGAGGAGAAGCTGGTTTCTATCCTGCTTTTTATAACGAGGTAAGACTTGCTATTGAATACGGTAGCGAGCTACCAGTAAGTCGAGAGCTATCACTAAGCGTTGCCAGAATTATTGATCAGGCGCGCCAGATAAGTATTAGGTAAGGCCTACTCCGCAAGTAAGGCGCTTAGCGCTGGAGCTAAGTGAGGATAATCAAAATTAAAACCAGCATCTAATAGCGCAGTTGGCAAAACCTTCTTTGAGCCTAGAACTTCACTTGAGAACCCTCCAAGGGCGATTTTGAGAGCAAACCCGGGAACTGGAATTAGTGCAGGGCGCTTTAGCGCTCTTGCAAGGGCTGAAGTAAATTCCTGATTCGTTGCTGGATTTGGAGCGGTGAGATTTACTGCGCCGCTAACCGGCTTCTCCAATAGAAAGCAGATTGCCTCAACAAGATCATGAAGTGTGATCCACGACCACCATTGCTTTCCACTACCTAACTTTCCGCCAACGCCAAACTTAAACAGCGGTAGCATCTTGCCTAACGCTCCACCAGTTGAATCTAAAACTAGTCCAGTTCTAATCTTTACCACTCTAGTATTTGTGGCAAGGTCGGCTGCTGACTCCCACTGCTTGCAAACGGCTGCTAAAAAATCATCTCCAGGTCGATCAGATTCACTCACCGCTCTATTGCCAGTTTCGCCATACCAACCAATGGCGCTCGCTGAGATAAAAACATCAGGCTTAAGATTTGAAACTGCATTAGCAATTGTTGTTGTGCCAAGGAGTCGAGAATTTAAAATCTCTGTTCGATATTTCTTAGTCCATCTCTTATCGCCAACATTTGCGCCAGCAAGGTGAATAATTGCATCAACGCCATCAAGAGCTGCTAGATCAATATCTCCACTTCTAGGATCCCAAAAGACTTCATCGGGGGAGACTACTTTTCGTCTCACAAGTTTTTGAACGGTGTGGCCTTCAGACTTTAGATGGCCGACAAGCGCCGTGCCAATTAAACCTGATGCACCAGTGATGGCGATGCGCTGTGGCAGGGACATTTACAGCCCTAGATCAGATTCGAAACGACCCTCTTCTAACCGGTCTTTAAGAGTAGTTAAGAATCTTGCAGCATCTGCGCCATCAACAATTCGATGATCATAGGAAAGTGCAAGATAGACCATGGAGCGAATAGCGATTGTCTCTCCGCCATCTTCTCCCTTTACAACCATTGGGCGCTTAACAACTGCGCCAACTCCCAAGATTGCTACTTGAGGCTGGTTAATTATTGGAGTATCAAAGAGTGCTCCTCGGGATCCAGTATTTGTGATGGTAAATGTGCCGCCACCTAAATCATCTGGCGAGATCTTGTTATCTCTAGTTCTTGAAGCCACATCAACAATTCTTCTTGCAATGCCGCCCATATTGAGATCGCCAGCATCACGAATCACTGGGACTAATAGACCGCGCTCGGTATCAACTGCAATGCCAAGGTGTTCGGCTCCATGATAAGTAATCTGATCGCCTTCTACTGAAGCATTTACAACTGGATGTTGTTTAAGCGCTTCACATACTGCCACAGCAAAAAATGGCAGATAAGTTAATTTCACACCTTCGCGACCTTCAAAGGTTGCTTTAGCTTTTTCGCGCAGACGTGCAATCTTGGTGATATCAACTTCAATAACTGTTGTTAGCTGGGCGCTAACAGAGAGGGATTCAAGCATTCTTGCAGCGATAACTTTTCTAAGTCTCGACATGCTTACTGTTGTGCCACGAAGCGGGGATACCGCAACAGATTGAGTGCGAACTTCACTTGGGGCAGAAAAAGTCTGAGCTGCAGGTGAAGCAGCCACTTGAGTTGGGCGAGATATAGCTGCCATAACATCTTCTTTTCGAATTCTTCCGCCAACTCCAGTGCCACTTACTCGAGAGAGATCAACGCCATTTTCACTGGCAAGTTTTCTAACAATAGGAGTTACATAGGAATCATCAAGCACAGATCCGGCTGAAGGTTTTGGAAGAAGTGGCGGCGGAGTCTTTGGCGGAGCAGGAACTGGTTTTTCAACTGCAACCACTGGAGCAACAGATGCTTGTACAACGGGGGCCTGAACAATCGGAGCTTGCACAACTGGCGCCGGAGCTGGTGTTGGCGCTGGAGCAGGTGTTGGCGCTGGAGCAGCTGCAACTGGAGCACTTTGTGATGATGCGCCATCACCGATTAGGGCAAGTTCAGTTCCGACAGCAACGACGCTATCTACTGGAATTAATATCTTCTCTAATTTACCGGCAGCAGGTGATGGAATTTCAGTATCGACTTTATCGGTTGAGACCTCTAGTAACGGTTCATCGAGTGCAACTTGATCACCTTCGGCTTTTAGCCAACGAGTTACTGTTCCCTCAGTTACGCTCTCACCGAGAGCTGGCATCTTTACTGAAAATGACATTTTCTCTAAACGCCCCTTTGTTGGTATCTAATACTTATTCTAACGAGCAATCCATCTGATGATAAAAAGCCTAACCGAAACTCTCTAGCCATGAGCGTGAAGCGGCTTTCCAGCAAGGGCCATATGAGCCTCACCCATCGCCTCAGAGAGGGTTGGATGAGCATGGAGATGTTGAGCAACATCATCAGCATCAGCCTGCCAATTAAATATCAATTGCGCCTCTGCAAGGAGTTCGCCAACTCTTGAACCAACCATATGTATGCCAATAACTGTTCCGGAACTATCAGCAACTAGTTTAATCGCCCCAGCAGTCTTTAGAATCTGAGCCTTACCATTGCCAGCTAAATCATAATTAAGTTCTTTAATATCAATGCCGCGCTTTTTTGCCTCAGCAGTTGTTAGTCCAACAGATGCAACTTCAGGCTCTGAATAAGTAACTCTTGGAACGCCGTCGTAATTAATCGGCCGTGGATTAAGGCCCGCAATTTCTTCAGCGACCATTATTCCTTCAGCAAAACCAACATGAGCTAGTTGCAGAGTAGGAATCAAATCTCCAACAGCCCAAACACCCTTTATGTTGGTACGACATTTGTTATCTACTAATACATAGCCGCGATCCATCTTGACTCCAACATCTTCATAGCCAAGGCCAGATGATGTTGGGCCTCGTCCGACTGCAACAAGCAGAAGATCAGCAGCAAAGCTCTTTCCATCTTCAAGTAAAACCTCAACTCCGGATGCGCTCTTACTAACGCTTTTGAATTTAACTCCCAGTTCAAAATTGATTCCACGTTTTCTAAAGGCGCGCTCCAAAGCCTTACTAGATGATTCATCCTCTAGGGCAACTAGATGTGGCAGGGCTTCAATGATTCGCACCTCTGCGCCAAATGATTTCCAGACTGAGGCGAATTCGCAGCCAATGACTCCGCCGCCTAGAACTATTACAGATTTAGGAACATATCCCATGTGAATCGCTTGATCGCTGGTGATCACTTGCTTTCCATCGATATCAAGTCCAGGAAGAGTCTTTGCATAAGAGCCTGTTGCTAGAACGACATTTTTTCCACTGTAGTTCTCAGAGCCAACCTTGACCGTTGTTGCTGAAACCAATTTTCCTTCACCTTCAACGTAGGTGATATTTCTAGACTTAACTAAACCTTGCAGACCTTTATGAAGCTTTGAGATAACACCATCTTTATAGGCATTCACTGCGACCATATCCATGGAGTGAAATTCAGCTTTTACTCCGAATTCAGCAGAGTGCCTTGCGCCATCTGCAATCTCGCCAGCATGAAGCAAAGCTTTAGTTGGAATACATCCTCTATGTAGGCAGGTTCCGCCGAGTTTCTCTTTCTCAATTAAGGCAACCTTTAACCCTAATTGGGCTGCTCGTAGTGCGCAGGCATAACCGCCACTACCACCACCGAGAACTACTAGATCAAAATCTGCCACATCAAACCTTTCTATAATTCTTTATCTCTGAGCCTATCTTGCCAGCATTACTTGGCAGCTGATGACTCGGCAAGGGCTACTAGAGTGCGAAGTGCGACACCTGTTCCGCCAACTGGGGTATATCCATGTGCTTTTGCCTCGTTGTAGGCAGGACCTGCAATATCGAGATGGAGCCAAGGCAGCTCTGAATCAACAAAGTCTTTTAGAAAAAGCCCAGCAACTAACATCCCGCCCATTCGATCACCGATATTTGCCATATCAGCAACTGGGGAATCAAGAGATGCTCGAAGCTCTTCTGGAAGGGGCATTGGCCAGAATGCCTCTCCAGTAATTTCTGCAAGAGTTAAGAACTGCTCTCTAAAACTCTCATTGTTTGTCATTACCGCACTTGTTCTCGTTCCAAGTGCAACGACCTGAGCTCCGGTAAGAGTTGCAACATCGACCATTCCATCAAGACCGCCAGCTTTCTTTCCAACCTCTGCTGCGCGAACCATGGCATCGGCAAGAACTAGGCGACCTTCTGCGTCTGGATTTAATACTTCAACAGTTTTACCGCCGTAAATTGTGATGATGTCACTTGGCCTGGTGGCTTTATCGCTAACCATATTTTCTGCCAGGGCCGCCCAAGCATCAACATTGATGGGAAGTTTTAGTTCAGCAATTGCTAATACAGCAGCGCAGACTGCAGCTGCTCCACTCATATCAGATTTCATTGCCTCCATACCTTGAGCAGGCTTTAGGGCAAGGCCTCCAGTATCAAATGTGATTCCTTTTCCAATAAATGCATAACGCTTCTTAGCGCCCTTGCCGCTATAAGAGAGGCGAAGTAAACGAGGAGGGTTAGCAGAACCTTGACCTACGCCAATTATTCCGCCATAACCGCCCTTAATTAATTGAGTCTCATTGAGTATTTCTACTTTAACGCCAAGTGATGCAGCAAGCTTTTTGAATCGAAGTGAAAAAGAATCTGGAGTTAGGTGACTTGGTGGAGTGTTGATTAAATCTCTCGTTAGATGGGTGTATTTAGCAATTATCTCCGCGCGCTTTATTGCCTGGAGAAAACTCTTATCTTTTGCCTTCTTCGAGTAAATCGTGATTTTCTTTAGTGCGGGTTTTCTATCAGCCTTAGAACTTCCTCTAAATTCATCAAAGGTGTATGCGCCAAGCAGGGCTCCTTCAGCTATTGCTTGGAAATCTTGTTTTGAAGCTTGTGGCAGAGCGAAAGTTGCTGAGGTAGTTCCAGCAAGGGATCGTGCAGCAGCTCCGGCAGCTCTTCGCAATACTTCATGGGCAATTGAGCCATCGGACTTGGTAGCTAGCGCTGTTAACAGAATTAACTTACTTGAACTTCCTGGAAGCTTTATTACCTCATCACTTGCCCCACTTGCCCCAAGATCAGTAAGGGCTTGAAGCAGTGGTCCCTGATCGACTCGAAGCT
>Ga0255185_1000126_pt1 | contig 12279 bp, 15 predicted proteins | sample Miss_Cont_RepB_0_FD_183616 | JGI IMG/M metagenome (GOLD analysis project Ga0255185, IMG submission 183616) | Freshwater microbial communities from Mississippi River, Louisiana, United States - Miss_Cont_RepB_0h | ecosystem: Environmental > Aquatic > Freshwater > River | place: USA: Louisiana... | reverse complement strand
CTGATGCCTTAGCAGCAGCGAGAGCTTCAGCAAGTATTGAATCGATATCACTTTCTTCAACACTTGTTCTAGTAACCCCGCCTGATGCCATTGATGATCCTGTTGCAATAAATGCAATTACAGTTACAGATCTTGTAGCAATTACGCCATTGGTAGTTAGCGTGCTACTTGCCCAGCGAAGATTGGCCTGCGTCTTATCTCTAACTAAAACGATGCAATCATCACTGGTTGCCTTAGCAAGAATCTTTTCGACTAAATCTTGAGCAGAGATCATTTGCCCACCTCAGCTACAGTATTTAGAATGTTTATCTTCTCAAAGATAGCTGCTGGGCAGCCATGGCTAACGGCTGCAACTTGTCCTGGCTGCGCCTTTCCGCAATTAAATGCGCCACCTAGAACATATGTTGATGGGCCGCCAACTTTCTTCATCGCCCCCCAGAAATCGGTGGTAGTTGCCTGATAGGCCACATCTTTTAGTTGACCCACAATCTTTCCGCCTTTAACTCGATGAAAGCGCTGGCCAGTAAATTGGAAGTTATAGCGCTGCATATCAATTGACCAAGACTTATCGCCAAGGATAAAAATGCCATCATCAATTGATTCAATTAAGCCCGCTAAATCAGGGCCATTTGGATCGGCTTTTAGCGAGACATTCGGCATTCTCTGAATTGGCACATGTGATGGTGAATCTGAATAGGCGCAGCCATTACTTCGCTCTTTATTGACAGCAGCAGCAATTCTTCGATCTAGTTGATAGCCAACCAAGATTCCATCTTTAACGATATCCCAGCTCTGAGCAGCAACTCCTTCATCATCAAAACCGACAGTGCTTAAACCATGCTCAGTTACGCGATCTCCGGTGACATTCATAAGAGGGGAGCCATACTTTAAGTTGCCAAGCTTGTCTGGAGTGGCAAAAGAAGTTCCTGCGTAATTTGCTTCATATCCAATGGCTCTATCAAGTTCTGTGGCATGGCCGATTGATTCATGAATAGTTAGCCAGAGATTTGAAGGATGAATAAGTAAGTCATATCGGCCAGGTTCAACAGATGGTGAGGCAACTTTCTCTGCAAGAAGGGATGGAAGCTCTTCTATCTCACTATCCCAATCCCAGATTGAGTTATCCATCCACTCCCAGCCATATCCGGCAGGTTGGGCAAGAGTTCGCATCGCTTCAAAGCCATGGCTACCAATTGAGATTGCCTCAATCTGAGTCTGCACTCTTACTCTCTGCTGTGTTGTGCTGGTGCCTGCAGAGTCTTGGTAATGCTTCTGCTCTTTAACAAACATGGTGTGAGCGCTGGTGTGATTAACACTTGAGGATGCAAGAAGCTTTGAGCTAAGTGATGCTAGGCGATCTTTCTTCTCGCTATCAGAGATGAGAAATGGATCAATCTTGTATGAAGAGACCCAGGTTTTATTGGGATAGACGGGTTCACTAACTAATTTAATTTCATCTGTTGATAGCGGCTTTGATGTCTTTGCCATAGCAACTGCGCTTAAGGCTAATTTCTTAGCGGTATCAGTTGAGAGATCAGGGGAGGAGGCAAAACCCCAGGCGCCATCAACAATAACTCGGACGCCAATTCCAAGGTTTGATTCATCGCTCTGTGTTTCAGGCTTTGCATCTCTTAGCGAGAGATATCCAGTTCTAGTTCTCTCGATTCTTACATCAACATGAGATGCCCCGGCAGATCTTGCTGCATCAATAGCTGCATCTGAGAGGGCGCTTAGCGGAAGAGCGAGAAAGTCTGCATCAACGGTATTGACCATTGCCAAACCCTATTGGCTATTGCGATTTAGGCAAGAAGCGCATTCATTTATGAAGATATTGGCAGGAGAGGTAGAATCTTCCTTGAAGAGTCGCCCGGATCACTGCGTTACTTAAGAGCCTAATTAACTTTTAAGCACCGAGGAAAGTCCGGACTCCAATGGGCAAAGTTGTGGGTAACTCCCACCCGGAGCGATCCGCGGGATTAGTGCAACAGAGAGTAAACCGCCAATAGCAATATTGGTAAGGGTGAAACGGTGGTGTAAGAGACCACCAGTGCGTGTAGCAATATACGTAGCTATGTAAACCCAACTTGGAGCAAGACCATGCAGGTGGCGTTTGAGTGTGCCCACACGAGTCACCGGGTAGGTTGCTTGAATCTGTAAGTAATTACAGATCTAGATGGATGGTGATCTCGCTAGCAATAGCAAGACAGAATCCGGCTTATAGGGCGACTCTTCTTTTTAGGTTAGGCTTTTTGAATGACCAAGCCACTTTTGATTCTAATTTCAGGGCCATATATGTCCGGGACAAATGGTGATGAAGCGGCAATCGCTCGGAATCTGAATGCGATGGAAGATTACGCACTACCCATCTATAAAAAAGGACACATTGCAGTTGTAGGTGAATGGCTGGCTTGGCCGGTAATTCGTCAAGCTGGCGGAGAAACCCATTCATCAGAACAATTCTCTGAATATCAATATCCAGTAGCCCACCGACTCTTAGAGAAATGCGATGCAGTTCTGCGTATCCCTGGTGAATCTAAAGGTGCAGATTTAGAAATGGGCATGGCGCGAGATATGGGAAAAATTATTTTCAACAGTCTGGAAGAGATCCCAGATATAAATTCCGGCTTATAGGGCGACTCTTCTTCTAACTTGGTAAATAGGGGCTTTTCGCAGTTGTTTTTCGAGCCATGACAGGAAAAGTGATTCGCTCCTGAGCAAAAACACCTGCCAGCACCCTAGATTAATTCAAATGTAAGTGATGAAAATTGACGCATGAAAACAATATTGAATATATTCAGACTGGGTGAACGCAAACGCCTAATCTCCGATCTACTCCTTGTTGCCGGACTAACGGCATCATTTCTCACGCATGAAAGTGGAATTCTGGTTCACTCCGTCGTCTCTCTCATTTTTGCCGCGCTGTTAATACAGCATCTCAAGCGCAACTGGAGGGCCTACCGACGCCCGCATCTACGCTCAAAGGCCGTGGTGAACCAAGCGACAGCTCTCTCAATGGCACTGGCTACAGCGACGGGGCTTGTGTTCTGGTGGGCTGGTGACAAATACTCACTTGGACATGGGCCGATATCTGTAGCTGCAACTATTTCGATTCTCCCGCATGTATGGATTCACAGGAAGTCACTCATCCGACTAATCCGACGAGAATCGCTAGGCCGATAAGCATCTTCCATCTGTCTAAAAACACCTGCTAGCACCCTACCCAAATACGACTTTAAGTGATGAAAATTAGATCATGAAAACTACTACTAATGCATTGCTTCGCTGGATTCGTAGCTTTGCTTACCAACTCACTTCATTTTTCGTTCTCGTAGTTTTGTTTGCAGGAACTCTTTTCGGACTCTCAAGTGGTGCAATCTTGCCCTTGTCAGTTCTTATATTTTTGGGGCTACTTACCATCATGGAAAAAGTGGCCACTTTTGAGATTAAACGGGCAAATAAGATCTTGCGGACTGATTTTCAGATAGTTCCAAATTGGTTCTCTTCTCCTTTTTTCTCATGGGATGGCCTAAAAGAGAGAGTGACCTCACTTCGAAGCTGGATGGCTATCGCTTACATCTTTGTTGCCTTTTTTTGGTCGGTCTTAGGATTTGTAATCACATTAATCGGAATTTCAGGATTTCTGTCTTTGCTTATCAGTGTGGGCCTAGTTGCATTTATAAATTTCAATAAGTCATTTGAAATAGTAGACGGCACAGATATCGTGAATGGGAGTATTCAATTCAAATCAAGCATCCTTGAGTTCAACTTTGACAATCAGGGAGATTCTGCAAGGTTGGCATGGAGTTTACAGGCTTGGCCGGCAATCCTGGTTTCGATAATAGTAATAATTTTGAGTATTTGGTTAGTACCAAAGATTGCCCGCGCAAGTGCTAAATTGGTTGAAAGACTATTATCTGGAACAGCGCTGCCTACCATCGAAGCTGAATTTAAAAAGCGTTTCTCGAAAAGCAGAATAAGTGAAAGACAAGTGCGCGAAGCAATGCAATCACAGGCGCTGAGCAAAGATATAGAAGAATTGAGTAATCGTGAACGGGAGATTCTGGCTCTTATGGCACAGGGTAAGACCAATGCTGGAATCGCTAAGACTCTTTACATAACTGAGGGTTCCGTAGAGAAGCACATTTCCAACATTTTGAATAAGTTGGGGATTGACGGCGGGGATGACACTCACCGAAGAGTTGCAGCTGTCCTGAAGTACCTTGGCCTAGCTCCCTCAGACTGACCTACGCCTGCGATCAAATCGTGGACTTCAAGACACCGAACTTCAAATGTTGCATTAATACTACATAGCATATATGCTATGTCTATGAGTCGCAACCCTGAAGAGCCGGTCTATAACCGCATCGAAGAAGCACGCGTTGCCTTAGGGCTATCCAGGCAGGATCTTGCTGACAAGGTCGGTGTTCATTACCAAACTATTGGTTACCTAGAACGTGAGGAATACAGCCCTTCCCTCGTTCTGGCCTTACGCATTGCCAAGTCACTGAATCAAGTGGTATCAGAGCTCTTTTCACTCACCCCATTCAAGAAAGGAAAGTAAGGATGTTAAAGAAAAACAAGATTTATTGGTTAGAGGGCGTGACTGAAAAAGGAGTTAAATCTCTGCTCAATGACGAGAATTCCAGGTTTTCATGGTTGCGTCGACAACGCAATCGACGGGTACTTGTCCTCTTTATGGCTATGGGAATCATCGTTACCGCCCTGGGCTCCTATTACACCGGCCTAAAACAAGAACTTCGTCTTGATGGAAGTGCAGAGATAGTCTGGCTGACGGTTGCAGTTTTGTTCATTCTATTTGCTGTTCTTGTTGGATACAGCCTCCTACGCATTGCAGTTCGTGGGCTTGCAGATGCTCCTACAGAACTTCTAGATGAAAGGCAAGTGAGGGTTAGGGATACCTCATATAGGTACGCGTATCAGATCTCTGGCTACCTATTGATAACTTTGTTGCTGCTTTACTTTTTCGGACCAGAAATAAGCCTTTTTAGCGATACAGCTAATGATGGAAGTTATCTTCTTATTGCAACGCTATTTGCTTATGCCTCTTTGCCATCGATGGTTATAGCTTGGCGTGAGCGAGATATTTAAAAAATGCAACGCGAAACTACCCCAGATGTTTTAAGAGGCTTTGCTCTACTTGGCATCCTAGTGGTCAATATTCAGTTCATGGCGCTCAGTAGTGATCAGGGGGCCAGAGGTGAATGGACTCATGGGCTGGTAAATGGTGGTGCAACTTGGATTATTGCTGCAATCTTTGCCGGAAAGTTTTACCTACTCTTCTCTTTTTTATTCGGCTACAGCTCTAGCTACATCATCAAGAATGATAAAGCCAATAGAGGGCGTTGGATTAAGCGATGCTTTGCGCTGATGGCTTTTGGTGCAATTCACTTCACCTTCTTATGGCACGGTGACATCATCTTTGTATATGGGCTTTTCGGACTTCTCCTTTTGGCTTTCATGTTTAGAACCGACCGTGTAATCAAAATCTGGACAAGAGTGATCTATTCGCTATCTGCAATATTGATTACTCTCGCTGCGGTAAGTTTATTGATTGGGGAGCGTTACTTTCCCGAGCAGATGAATAACGATTATGTAGCACCAAGACTTGACGAAGTTTTACGCAATGGAACATTTTTAGAAGCAATTTCACCACGCGTTGAACTCTGGATATTTGGACTGATAACTGGGATTTTTCTCCAAGGAGGATTGGCATTTGCAGCATTCTTACTTGGTATGAGATTAGCTAGAAGCAATTTCCTCTCTGCCAACCACGATAAAGTTCGCAACACACGCATGATCAAGTTTGGACTGTTTATCGGACTTCCAATACAGGTATTTGCGGCCTCTTTATTGGTTCGAAATGAGCAATCTGCGGAACCTTCGGAAGCGGTTTATCTTTCAACTTTATTTCTTGGTTTCCTGACCGCACCTTTGCTTTCTATGGCTTATGTTGGAATTATTCGCAAACTTGTAATCGCTAAGCCTCAAGCTGTCTCCTGGATGGCGCCTGCTGGCAAGATGTCGCTTACAAATTACATTTCCCAGTCCGTTTTAACCTCAATTATTTTTGGAGCCTGGGGATTTGGGCTTTTTCAAGAGCTACAAATTTGGAGTGTCTTGCTTCTTGCCATATCTATCTGGCTTATCCTCACATATTTTTCAACACTATGGTTGAAGCGATTTAATCAAGGTCCCCTTGAGAAGTTGATGGGCATAGTTACTTCAAAAAAGTAGCAGCGGATCTTCCTACGGATTTAAACCCATTTTGAAGTTATCTACTATTTGGGGGCAATTTTGGGGGCAAAATCCTAAATAACGCACATCTGTACGCATGACTGCGTAGTCTCCGGCTTATAGGGCGACTCTTCTTAAGGGCTTAATCATCTGCTTAATTTCTTCTGCTACCAAGAGTTTTGAGTGAATAAGGAATTAACTCCTTGGCACATATTGCAATCATAATTCCTGCAACTCCGCTGAGAAGTAGCCCGATAGAGCGATCAGAGAGCAAGAGAGAGCCGCTGAAATAAACAGCAAATGCTCCCAGGGCCTCAGCTAAGGTGGCGGCAAGGGTTAGAAGTAGAGCTATCTTTCGACCATAGCCAGCAAGGAGCGCTGTTGCACTTATTGCTATTCCTTCAGGAATGTTATGTAGCGCTAACACAACTGATGTTGTAAGCCCAGTTTGAATATCAACCAAGCTTGCTCCAATAGGGGCCGCCCCTTCTGGAAGATTGTGAAGCGATAAGGCAATAGTGATAAGAAGCGCTGGGTTTTTTACCGAAGCTCCTGCTTTATCAAACTTAACACTGGATAAGGCAATAACTAAAGCAAAACCAAGGCAGGTGGTGAGTAATACCTGAATAAAACTAAGACCGCTATCAAGAGCTGATGGAATTAATGAGAGAGCACTTACTGTCAACATCGCTCCAGCAACTAGTAATAGCGTGATAGCGATGAAGCGCTCTGATGGATTTTTTTTCAAGGCTATCAATATCCAGCCCAAAAGCGTTGCAGCAGCAGATAGCAGAGCCAGTATTAGCCCAAGTTCTAGAGTTGAGATATCACCACTCCTTCACTACTTACAAATCTTTCCTGCTTTTAAGCCTACTGCCTCGCGCAATTAGCTCAATGTTGCGATAATGCCAGTATGAAACGAGTTTCACCACCTAAGGCTCTTCGTCGCAAGAGTAGTCGTGAATCTCGCCTGATTGAGGTAATAAATGAGCTAGATCAATTCTTAAGCGCCCAACAGATTCATAAAATCTTAAATGAGCAGGGAAGTTCCATCGGCCTTGCCACTATCTATCGCCGTCTTGAGAGATTGAGCCAGGAGGGAAAAGTTGATGCCTTAATTAGTCCTAGCGGCGAGCGCCTCTATAGAAGGTGTGGGCAAGATAGCGGCCATCATCACCATTTAATCTGCCGGATTTGTGGGGCTACTCAGGAGTTTGATTTAGAGGCGGTAGAAGTTGTTACTAGCAAGATTGCAAAGAAGCATGGTTATCAAGATGTTAGCCATAACCTAGAGGTATTTGGAGTCTGCGCCAGCTGTCAAAGCTCAGTGACTAAATCAATTTCAAAGCCAAAGCTTCGATAAAGTTTTAAAGCTCGCTCATTTGATTCATCGGTATAGACCCAAGCTTGGCTATATCCATCTGAGATCATCTGCTTAAGAGCGAGAGTTAGTATTTTCTTTCCTAACCCTTCTCCTTGCAAACTAGGAATAATGCCAATTACAAAGATCTCGCAGACTCTCTCTCCAATTAATTGATGTTCTTTAAGCCAGAAAAATCCTAAATCTCTTCCATCTTTTTTCATGAATATAAGACGATCGGGGCGGAACCAGACTTCTCCCATTTTGGCAAGAAGTTTAGAGAGATCCCAATCGCTCTGATCAGGGTGGCCCTTGAAGATTTGGTTATTTAAATCTAGATATCTTGATTCATCTTTATTTCTCTTAAAAATTTCTAGTTCAAACTCTGATTGCAAATTACTTTCCGCTAAATTTAAATCATTCAGATTGCATCTCAGGCGCAGGATTGGACGTTTATTGACTGATTCGCCCTTTAAGAGATCTTCCATAGGGCTAGATTAGATAAAAAGTGAGGCTTTGAGATACTCTTAGCTCTGTCTTGATGCGTCTTGCGTCGAGAAAACTCAAAGCCAGGCCCTAGCGCCGGCTTATATGTAGGTCTTATCTTTTCGTTCATACGACAAGTCACTAGAGACATACATGTCTAGATGATTGGTCTGTATTTTTCATGTCCGATAAACCTGCAACAAAAGAAATAACCTTTAAGTCCCTTGGGCTAAACCCTGCTCTAATTAAAGCCCTTGATGCGCAAGGCATAACCAACCCATTTCCAATTCAAGCAGCAACAATTCCCGATGCGATTGCTGGCCATGACATTTTGGGTCGGGGCCAGACTGGCTCTGGAAAAACTCTCGCCTTTGGCCTTGCTCTGCTTCATAACATTTATGGCATGAGAGCAAAGGCTCATCAACCGCTAGCGCTAGTCCTTGCTCCAACTAGAGAGCTAGCCCAGCAAATAGATGAGGTCCTTCGCCCTCTTGCAAGATCAGTTGGCCATGAATGCGTAGTCATTGCTGGCGGAATGCCTTATGGCAAACAAGTTAATGCTTTGAAGAAATCTATCTCTATCGTTGTTGCCACTCCAGGTCGTTTAATAGATCTACTTGATCGAAAAGATATTCGCTTCGATCACCTTGAGATCACTGTTTTAGATGAAGCAGATCAAATGGCTGATATGGGTTTTCTTCCGGCTGTCAAAGAGATTTTGAATCAGACTAAAAAAGGCGGACAGCGTCTTCTCTTCTCTGCAACCCTTGATAGAGGCGTCGATGGTTTAGTAAAGCAATATCTCAAAGAGCCTAGATCTCACTCCATCAAAGAAATTGAAGGAACAAAAGATAAAGCTGAGCATTATGTCTTTGTTTATCGACAGGGTGATAAATCAAATATCATCAATCAAATCGCAGCTAGAGAGGGAAAGACTCTGCTCTTTGTTAGAACAAAGCGCGGCGCTGATAAGTTAGCTTCAAATCTTGCCCATGTTGGCGTTAAAGTCGGAACTCTCCATGGCGGAAAATCACAGGCCGTTAGAACTAGAACTCTTGCAAGATTTAAAGATTCAGAGAGCGCAGTCTTGATTGCAACCGATGTTGCTGCTCGAGGAATCCATGTTGATGGCATTGATTTAGTGGTTCATGTTGATCTTCCAGCAGATCATAAAGATTATCTACATAGATCTGGGCGAACTGCCAGAGCTGGAGAATCTGGAAAAGTAATCTCACTTGCCACCCATCAAGAGCAGAGAACTATGGCGGGAATTGCTTTAAGAGCTGGAGTTGAAACTTGGGTTATGGCAATTACTCCAATGGATGAGAAGTTGGTAAAGATTGCTGGGGCGAGAATGCCAAGTGGAGTTCCAACTCCAGAGGCTAAAGAGAAGGTCGTAAGTAAGTCCCCAGAGCGAGGCGGCGGGCCAAGACCTAAGGGCGGTCGAAAGCGCAAGAGAGTTGGAAATGATCAAACTCGAAACAAGAGAAGTGCTCCACGCTCTAAGCGAGCTAGATAAGCCTTTCTGCTAGTTAGACTTTAATCATGAAGGGTAAATTAGTTGTAACGCTTCAATTCATTCTGCTCTTTGCTTTGGCTCTATTGCCGGGATCTAAAGAGAGTTCGCAACTTAGATCTGCTTTGGCAGCTCTACTAGCACTTCTTGCAGTACTCATTCTATTTCGCGCCTTTAGAGATTTAGGAAGCGCGCTGACACCTCTTCCTGAGAGTAAAGAGGGGGCAGATCTAGTAACAAGTGGCATCTACTCAAAGATAAGACATCCAATTTATTCTGCTCTCTTTGTTCTGGCTCTAGCTGCTTATCTCTGGAAACAAAGTGGCAGTGTTTTAATTGCAGCCCTGCTATTAACTTCCCTATTGCTATATAAGGCAAGGTATGAAGATCAGATTTTGAGAGATAAATTTCCAGAAAGTATTGAGTTTCAAAAATCAATTCCACCATTCTTTCCAAGGTTTAGAAAAGGAAAAAAACCATGACTATTGGTTTAGAGCGTTTATTAAGGCATATGGCTTGGGCTAATCAATTAACGATTGAGCATCTAGCAACCCTTCCTGAAGCTGCGTTAAAGTCTTTTGCCACAAATCCAGAGTGGTTTGTCGCTGAGATTACTCATCACATAGTGGATTCAGCTGATGCGTATGCATTTCGCATAACTGGCAAACATCCAGAAGTCTCTGGCGAGTCAATCCAAGAGATAGGCAAAATTGCTGATTTGGAAGTACTTGCCAAGCAGGCAGCAGCTATCGATGCTGCACTATTGGAATCTGCAAAGCTAGATGATGAGCTCCTTGAATTTAAAAACTACTCAGGAAACCTTGTAAAAAGATGGCGCTCCACAATTCTCTCCCAATCAATCCACCATGCAACAGAGCATCGAGCACAAATTGCTAGCGCCCTTGAGGCCAAGGGATTTAAGCCGGTAAATCTTGATGATTTAGATTTATGGAGCTATGAGATTAGTAATGGGTAAGTTCTACTAAACTATTGCCCTGCATTTAAATCATTTCTAGAAAGGATTCTTAAATCATGTGTAGCGCAGTTAAATGTCGCTCTTGTGGCAAGTGGACTTGGGAAGGCTGCGGAGAACATATTGCTCAGGCACTTGCCGGGATAAAAAAAGATCAGATTTGCATCTGCCCTCGTTAAAGTTTTCCTTGCTCCAGTTTCTTAAAAACCTCTTTAGCTCTAGATCGCACCTCATCTAAATCTTTAAGTCGATCTAGGCCAAATAGTTGTTGAGCAATCCGGTGATTTCCTTGAAACTGCTGGCGATGTCGATCTAGAAAGTCCCAATAAAGAGTTGTAAATGGACAGGCATCATCGCCAGTGCGCTTCTTTGGATCAAAGAAACAACCTTTGCAATGGGTGCTCATTCTTGAAATATATGCACCCCCTGCTGCATAAGGTTTGGTCATCATAATTCCACCATCGGCATGAACTCCCATGCCAATTACATTTGGAACCATCACCCAATCGCTAGCATCAATAAAAACCTCTCTCATCCATTGCAAGAATTGCTGGGGATTAATGCCAGCAATTAGCGCAAAGTTACTTAAGATCATTAAGCGCGGAATGTGATGAACCCAGGCGCGATCATTGATATCAGTAATGGTGTTCTTCATACAGTTCATATTGGTCTTACTTGGATCTCTAAATAATTGCGGAAGCTCTCGCTTTGCATGCAAGCCATTTTTTTGGCGATACTCACTTCCTAAATACCAGTACATGCCATTGACATACTCCCGCCAGCCAATGATCTGCCTGATAAAGGCCTCGGCCGAGGCAATTGGAATATCTCCCTTTTCAAATCTCTTTAGCGCTGCCTTGATAACTTCCTCAGGGTGAAGTAGGCCGTTATTTAAATATGGGCTAAGCAGTGAGTGATGAAGCGCCCAGTTCTCATCGGTGATTGCATCTTCATAGGGACCAAAGTTTGCGAAGTGGTTTTTTAGAAAGTTATCGAGTTGTTTAAGTGCGCCAGCTCTTGAGGTAGCCCAATTAGTAGAAGGGCTATGTCCTAGCTCTTTAGCAACCTCTAGATCTATTTCATCTGGGGAGTGGGTTAAATATTTGGGCCATTTATAATTTTTTGGCGGCGGGAGGCGATTTTCTTTATCAAAGTTCCACGCACCTCCTAGCGGCTTTGCTTTATCCATCAAAATATTTAGACGAACTCTCTGTTTGCGATAGAAGTTCTCCATTAAAAAGCTCTTCTGTTCATCTGCCCATCTAGCAAAGAGTGAACGAGAAGTGAGAAAGAAATCATTTTCGAGAAAAGTAACGCCATATTCACTTAAAGATTGAAAGAGGCGATGCGATGAAGGCTCCGCTGCAAATATCTCAGCGCCTTTATATTTCTTTTTAAGTTCATCAAGACCTGCAGTTGTACTGTTTGCTTTTATATATTCGACTTCAAATCCTTTTTCTCTTAGCTCTTGAGCAAAATGTCTAGCACTTGAAATTAAGAAATAGAGCCGCTCAGGATGCCAATTTTTGCCGGTAGTCATTGGCTCGCTTTGAATCAGTGCAATGACATCACTTTTGACATCAGCGCTCTTTAGAACCCCGTATTTGGCATTTAATTGATCAAAGCCAATGTAGAGGATGCGCTTTATCATGCGCACAATTGTATTGACCCTGATAGATTTTGCTCTGT
>Ga0255185_1000119_pt1 | contig 12616 bp, 11 predicted proteins | sample Miss_Cont_RepB_0_FD_183616 | JGI IMG/M metagenome (GOLD analysis project Ga0255185, IMG submission 183616) | Freshwater microbial communities from Mississippi River, Louisiana, United States - Miss_Cont_RepB_0h | ecosystem: Environmental > Aquatic > Freshwater > River | place: USA: Louisiana... | reverse complement strand
TAGAAGAGCAATTTTTGTATAATGACACAGCTCCAACAAGAACGTGGAGCCCAACTTATGATAACGGGATTTTAAGAACTGGTCCTCTTGGATTGGGATTCATTCAATACGTATTAGATAATCCTATATCTAGCTTTGTACAGAGATATAGAGAAGGAGATAGACAATTCGTAACAATATCAAGTGATACTTTTACAGATATAGACACGGAAGAATGGATATCTGGAGATGTCAATACAATTGCAATGGATATGAAATTTGGATACTCTTTCTCTTTCTGGGTAAAAGTTAATGAAACAGCTTTCAGAGCAAATTCTCTTATGAGAATTATTGATACTGATGGATTATCCATGTGGTATGATACTACAACTAATATCTTGAATTATAATTTGTCAGGCACTACTTACACGATAGACTTGGATAAGGATGGACTTACACTAGATGATGGAAATTGGCACAATGTTGTGTTAGCATATTCACACGAATGGGGAAAAACAGATAATGTGTGGTCCCTCTTATATACGATAGCCATAGACGGTGTAGCAATGACTCCTAATGGGGCTACCGGTACAGGCTTTATTTGGCCAGAGACATTAGTTGTCAATTCAGCAACAGGCAACCCAATGAATGATGGCAACGGTTTATTGTTTAATGAAACAACGACATCTTTGTTAGGATTGTACAATGGAGCTACAAACAGTACGACAAACATAAATACAGTCAGCACAAACACTAATTTTGCTACCACATATAATTCTTTAGATATATCTCTAGATAAAGTAGAAATTATTAATGGATATAAACTTTCTAAATCAGAAATTTCTGAATATTATAATATAGGTCGAACCAGCAGAGCATCTTTATCAGATTCTATTTTCAAAGCAAAGATTACTTCTGTTGAACAAAATAGTGCAACAGTTGCTCGATGGGGAAGAATCAATGGATCGGATACAATTGTAGTATCAGGAACTATTAATTCCGGATATACAGGAATCGCTCTCAAGATCAATGGTGTAGAAAATACAAATCCGATTGTGATATCCGGAAATACTTGGACAACAGAAATTGACTTATCATTGCTTCCTGAGTTTGATAGAGTTAAGTTCGAATTATCAGCAACAACTAATTCTTCATCTTATATTAATACCGTAGACACAGACGAATTCAGCGTATCGATGCCAGAAGAATTAGTGTGGTATCGTCCAAATTGGTCTTCTGTAGCTACTGCTCCTGTGATTACTACACCTGGAGTGATAGATAATGCTACCGAAATACCATGTACTGTAATACTTCCAAATGCTGTAAAACAAATCAATACTGATTCTACCGTATTAGGAATGAGAACTCTCGGTCTTACAGGAAAAACTGGAAGCATTTCAGAATTTATCCTAGGACAAACTTTTGATCTTTCAACACTAGATAGATTAGAATTCACAGGAATCAGATGGAATCCATCTAATCCTACCGTAGGTGCTGCTAACTTTTGCTTCGGTATAAATTATCTAGACGATTCTTGGAAAGCTTTAAAAGCTTCTAGTGATTTCAGATGGGTAGTAGATGGCAGTAACAACTTATATTACCATCCAACATTGAATAGTACCACCGGTAGAACTTCACCTGCTACAATTAACAGTACAGCAATTAAGAAAACACGAGTCGTATGGGTAATTGAGAGAGACGAAGGCACTAATCAGGGAACTATCTCTATTTTCTGCGACGGATATGACGGATATAAGTTTATCAGATTCTGGGTTGCTTCTTTCCCAGAGAAGATCGATATGACTAGATCAATTGCGATCTGTGCTTTAAGCACTACTGCTGAAACTGCTTCTTGGGTAAATCACGGCCACATTACTTTGAGTTCTATCAAGGTAGATTCTCCGATGAAACCTCTGATTTTAGTTGATGGTGCTGATGTTGCTGATAATTCTGCAATCACTGTGAAAAATATCTCCGTAGGTAGAATTAGAGATCTGAAGAGAAATACTACCGTAAGAGTCTATGATAGAAAATATGAACTCTTAGGAGAGGGAACAAGTGATAGAGTGGGATCCTATTCAATCGATCTGACTTTAGAAGAAGGAAGAGACTATAGTATTTCTACTGTCTATGTTGTGAATGGTGTAGAATCTGATCATTCTGAAACAGTAGAAATATACGTAGATGAAGATTTGACTTCACAAGTTAATCTCTATAATCGATGGGTAAGAAGAAAAGCACATGTTACGAGAAAGAGAGAGATATCACATTGGATTAGCGGTAATATTACAACCACGGACTTTAAAGGTGGAATGCTTCCTTCTTCAAATTTCGCAGCGAAAGATTTAGATAACTCTCTATTCGTAAGAGAAAGCACTAATGCGGTTAAGACACACTCGGATTCTCATGATTTGTGGCAACTACAATCTCTAGAGGTAAAAGCTACATTTATAGGCACTGGCAATATATATTCTGGAATGGGCTTCACTTACTCTGATGATCTAGCAAAATCTTCAACAACGGCTAATTGGCAAACTCTACAGTGGTTTGTAGATAAATATTCCAGTAATGTTAGACAAGGTACTTCTTCTTATTCAACAAATACGGCAGCTAATATTGCAGGGGTTACCTATGCTTCTGGCAATATCTATTCAATAAAAATTACCAGAAATGCTTCAAACAAAAAAGTGGGTGATGTAACAATTTGGAGTCATGGATCGAAGACTTCTCCTGCGTCTCCTACGCTTATATATTCATTTAGTTCAACTTATCAAGTCGACATGTCTAGAGCGATTGAAGCACAATTCTTTATGAATAATGCGACCACATTAACACATTGGTTCGAAAATATAGAGATTACACCTACTTATTTGGATTTGATAATTCCTTCTATTCCAGTTGTACACATCGATGGTCTAATAGCTTATCAGACAACAACTCTTCTCACTGATTATGCAGATATTAAAGGGCATGCACAACCCGGTTCAACTATCAAAATATATAATAATACCACGAATCTATTGACTACTATAACCACGGATTCTAACGGCTTATATAGTACGAGAATCACTGGTTTATCTCTTAGCACATTGTATACTATCACTGCTACTTCTACAGTGGGTGGAATCGAATCCTTGCATTCGCCATCGTTCGTATTCTATACTCCGAGTACTTTGGGAGGAATACAGTTTTTCCAACAGGGCTGTGTTGAAGCAAAACCGATGTTTATTAGAAATACTGCGAGTGTTCCTGCTTTACCTACTGTAACAAACTTGTTTGCATACGGTGTAGGCGGTGGAAATATAATTCCAGCAGTGAATGATAATACTGGTAGATCTGTATATTATAGGACTTCAGCGATTGATCTAGAGACTATAGATTGGCTAGAGTGGAAAACTACTATACCAAGTTCCACAAACGGTAGTTCTGGCCAATTTAGTTTGGGTCATGATGATAAGTTTAACAAACAGTATACTCGTGAAAGAGGAAAATGGAATCTTACGGTGCTCACTAATGCTCTTCAAATTTATGTCGATGGTTCTGCTGCAGGGACTATAAATTCGGGAACCAATTACAGTAACCATGTTCTTAGTATGAGATTGGTGAGAGATTCTGATACTGCACAGACAGGTCATATTAATGTATATGATCATGGAACACAAGCAGCTCCTACAGATCCAACTCTGATATATTCTTTCAACTCTTTGGGTTCAGATTACTCCGTAGATATGAGAGAATTCATATACGCGGGTCATTCTCCAGGAAATACAGAGACGTGGAATTTCCAATTGAGAACAGGAACATTTGATAATTTTGATTTAATAAATAAGCCAAGAATCTCTTACCAAGGCGCTGAATTAATTGAAACGACTTCTCTTGCATCAACAATAGTAACAATCGAGGGTAACATCTATGAGTAAATTAGTAAAAATATATAACAATGGTTCTCTAATAGGAACCACTACTACGGACGAAGCGGGAAATTATTCTCTAGAGTACATCTCTCTGCCTCTTAATTCCAATCAAGCTATTTCCGTATCCGCTGTATATAGAAATGTAGAAAGTCCTCAAGGGCCAGATTTTAACTTTAAGACGGCATTGACTTCTACAGAATACAAATGGTTCAATATAACCAGCAATGGTGGTGAAAAAACTTTACAGTACGAGAAGGCAGTCGGAGGCACTTTACCAAGTGGTGTTGTAGTATATAGCGATACTTCTAACGAAAATGTTTCAGGATTCGATGGCATAACTGGATCATTCTCTGAATTATTAGACTTATCACAACATGATTGGTTTGAATTTAAATATACGACAAATACAGATGGCCATGGACAAGGTTATCTCTTAGAAGAGAATGAACCAGATGTGATTTCTTTGGGCAATAAGTTTAATTTTCGTGCGTCTGGAGTAAATATTTATCAAAATGGGCCAAGCGGTGGTGCGAGAACTAATACATCACAAACGGTTGCGACCACTATGTTATCAGACACAGGTACCGGAGGATATATCCATGCTATTAGGATAGAGAGAAGCAGTAGAAATTCCCAATCGTTCTGTGTCATGTATATGCATTACGGAAGAGAGAGTGCGCCAAGAGCTACGCCGATTTGTCAATGGAGCACTATGGGGATGATAAACGAATCTAAAAAATTCCGTTTTGGTCTATATAATGCAATAGGTGCGGTATATACTACTAATATTAGTATCAATTTCGGTTCATTCTCGGATGCTCCTCGCTGGACTAATCCAGACGCATTTTCATCTGGTTACATAGAAGACAGAGGGGACTTGCAATTAGGTAATGGCACTAGCATAGATCCTGTCACAAAAATTGTGTCAATCGGAAACGTATATGACAGTGTTAATGCTCTAAATTCTTCCGGATTAAGAGTCAATGGATTAGGTGCTGCAGGACCATTTAGGAGTATGATGACAACTACAAGAGGGGATATCACTGTTTCTCTTTGGGTAAAATTCACAACACAGGCTGCAATTCACCCAACATATCCATGTATACCGTTATTTGTGGATCATTATTCAGGGGTTTCGCAAGGAAATTTCTTGGCTTATAGAATAATTTCCGGATTTACAGGATTCGAATGGTTCCCTTCAGGCACGGGTTATCGAATTGCTTACTCGGGTTTGAATGATGGCAATTGGCATCATGTTGTCGCGACATATAATAATACCTCAATCAATTTATATGTTGATGGTGTTGCTATTGGAACTGGAACTTATACGAAGACTTCTTATCATGGCAGTTCTGGTCTAGAATTCGGAAATTCAACGTATGGTACAGCGGCAAATTATCCTGGATCTCGTTATCTAAATGGAGAAATGAGAAAAATTAAAATCTTTCCAGGTCGTGCTTCACATTCTGATATATGGGAATTATATCAATTAGACTTACTTCCATAATATTTTACATATATTATTAAAGAGCCCATCGTTAGATGGGTTTTTTATTGAAAATTTTACAATTTTCTCGTTGTAAAGCTTTAAAGAAATCCGGAAGATTAAAGAGACTAGAGAGAGAAGAATAATATATTGCAGAAAGGGAAAGTGATTATATGAGTTACAAGAGACTACTAGGAGAATTTAGAGAACTAGACACATTTCTCAAAGATCAACTCATGATTAGACTAGTCATTACATACATTTGGAGCGTGATTGCTCCTATTATTATAAAGCTCCAAGGACTTCACTGGAGTACTACATTGATTGCAATATACCTGATATTCAGTAGATCTTCAGGTATATTTGTGCCTCTTTTCAGATGGCTCTCACTCAAGAGAGCATACAAGTCTCTAATAGTCCTCGATTGTATCTACGTATTTATGACTTTGACTTACTTCATTGATGTTAACATATTTCTTTACGGTGAGGCTTTACTAGCCGTATTGTTTCCAATCCTTGTCGAAATATTTTATATCAATTACACGGTACATTTGATTGAAAAATACGGAAAAGAGAAATATGAGAATATGTCATATTTGGGTTCCACAACAATAGCTGTGGGTTCTTCTCTAGGGTTTTTCACCGTTGTGCTTTCAGATACATTGTTAGCAAATGAATCACATTCTATTTTATTATTTTGTACTCTATTCCTTTTTGTGTTAATATTACAAGTGTATAATTACAAAACACACTACAAAAACATGATAGATTAATATCATATACGCAGGAGTTCTAATGATTGTTTTATTATTTATGGGATTCACTTTATATCAAGATATCGTTGGAGAATGGGCAGCACCAGGAGAATGTGAATCTAAAAGATTAGTATTTACTTATGATAAAAAAGTTCTAATTAAGAGTTTCATCTCAGAACGTTGGTGGACAATTTATGATGGAGTTTATCAAGTAGAAGGTGATATCATCCAAGGTGGTCTTCCAAATACTTGCTTAGACTTTGCATTTCAAGTAGTGCATATTAATCATGATAAATTTGAGTACTGTACTCTAGAAATTCCAGAGACTACTTGGGATTGTTCACCAATGTATTATGAAAATTGTAGATAAGGAGAGAATATGCAGCCAGAATTTAAGCTTTTTGTCGGTCCAATGTTTGGAGGTAAAACTACTCGCATGTTATCTCATTTAGACAGATATACTTACCAAGGCGCTGATATTCTTTTATTTAAACCAAATCTAGATAGTCGATATGAGAATGGTGGCGTAGCTGAAGTAATTTCTCATACTGGCAAGAAGATGCAAGCAATAAAAGTAGATTCAGGCCACAGTATTGAGAGAGTGGTATCTGCTATCTATGGTAGCTTTCCCTGTGTCGTTGCAGTAGATGAAGCTTTTATGATTCCAGGATCCGGAGAATCACTCGTACGACTATTTCATAAAGGCCACACAATCCTCATGAGTTCGTTACAACTCTCATCCGATAATACACCTTATGAAGAAATCAAAACGATGTTTCCGTATGCTACCTCGATCGATGTATGCCCTGCTGTAGACCCTATTTCAAAGCAAGATGCATACTACACAGAGAAATACGCTGGACGCAAAGACCACGCTATTGAAGTAGGGGGAGCTGAGATGTATCGGCCACGTGATTGGGAAGGTTTTTTCTTAAGATGAAAAATTGAAAAGACACTAACTGGAAACTTGAAGACGGAACAGAATACACAATCACACAAGTCTTACAAATTTCTAATCAGGTCTTTGGAGTTTTAGACGATCGAATAAGTCAGAATATATTTTATCTTGTTCCTTTGGTGCTGCTCTTGTCTTAAGAACTATAGTGGCATTCTTTTTCAGGCTAGTAATTTGCTTTGGAGACTTGAGTGAAAGATTTTCTTACACCAAGGATTTTCAATCTAGGTATATCACCAATAGAGCCCGGTAAAATTGTTAGATCATTATTCCACAACTCTAGTCTTGTAAGATTCCTGAGATTTCCAAAATTCTCAGGTAAGGACCTTAGTTGATTCGATGACAAATATAATCTTATAAGGCTGATGAGATTTGTAAAGCTATCTGGTAATTCTGTTAGTTGATTCTTCCACAACCGTAGTTCAGTAAGATTTATTAGATTTCCCATACTATCTGGTAATTCTGTTAGTTGATTCTCACTCAAATCTAGAGAAGTAAGATTGTTGAGATTTCCGATACTTTCGGGTAATTCAGTTAGTTCGTTCTCTCTAAGATCTAGTATTCTAAGATTCGTTAGATTTCCGAAACTATCGGGTAACGACGTTAGTTGATTATCTATCAACTCGAGTTCAGTAAGATTTATTAAATTACCGAAACTATCAGGTAAGGACCTTAGCTCATTATCAGACAAAGACAGATATGTAAGATTCGTAAGATTTCCAATAGTATCTGGCAATGAAGTTAATCGATTCCGCCACAAAATTAGAGATCTAAGATTTGTGAGATTCCCAATACTATCTGGTAATTCTGTTAGTTCATGAGAATATATCGATAATTCTTTTATCCCTTGCCAGTATTTGTTTGTAGGATATTCTTCTAATAAAGTCCAATTAGCACCATCCTTATTCCAACCATTTTTTGGATTATAGGCTGTAGATACAATATCATCTTCATCCATAAAAGATTGCGCTAACATAATACCTTGTCTTACAAAGTCTGCGTCTTCATGTTTCAATAATGGCATCAATTTAGCTAAAATTGTAGGATCAACCGTTGATTCAAATAAGTGTCTCTTAAGCGAATATTTGTTTGAAAATTTTCTCATATTATTTTCCTTATATTTGTATGATTTATTTTATACCAGCCAATTTATGCCATCTCTTCATAATTGATTCTTCCATTTTATGTTCTGGAGAATTGAGATACACTTCATCAGGTTCCCAAGCATCAGCATGTCCTTTGTTAAATTCACCGTGACCATATAAGAATAAATCAACCGGTTTGTTCGATAGTGCCTTTCTTACATTTGTAATATTGACTTCATCGTCATCGTAGAAATGAATTTCCTTTGGAAGTTTTCCAGTTTCTAAATTATCGATAAATCGTGTCTGAATTCTTTCGCCTTTATCACCGCCTCTTAGGCCTTCTGCAGAGTCAGGTTCTGCACCTTGTCCAACCAAGAAATCTGTCATATCTTTTGCATTCGTAACAGGAGTGGAAGTGCCATCGAAGCCATATAGTGTATCTTTACCAGCCCGGGCTGTCATTACTGCAGTAGTTGCACCGCTCTTATCTGCCAAATCAAGTTTTTTAATAGAAGATTTTATGGGTTTTGTAGTTTCTAAATCTGTCCATCCAGAAGGTTCAAAATCAATTGCCAGACCAATCTCATTATCAATCGGTTCTGTATCTCCTGCATCAATACTATTGATCACTTCTGATTGGTCTATCTGAGGTGCATTTGCATATTTTTCAGTTGATGAAGATCCCCAATAGTCTGTTTTTCCTTTATTATGGGATCTTGCTTTTGCTAAACCTGCAGAAGAGACATAAGCGGTCCAAGATTTTTGTACTGGGCTCCAACGAATTCCAACCGGATCATCGTCACCACTTGCTGATGGAAGGAAATCACTTTGTTGTAATTTATAATAATTTTTCAAAAAATCCATGAATCTCTGTTTCCCCTTTGGAGACTGGTCGTGAAAAATAGGTTTTCCACCTCGGATAGGCATAATCCCATTTGAATTCATTGTGACTCCAAGGGTGTCATCAAAATCAAATACGTGGACTTCATCCGATGTAATTTCTTTAGCTAACTTGTTTGCTAGTGGAGTACCAGCCACATTTTCAGAATTTTCAAACAATAATTTCTTTAAAGAATATTTGTAATTCATAAAGATTCCCCTCATAAAACGGTTTGGAAGTAATTATACTGTTATCTGTAAATATATTTCTAAGAGAGTATAATGAATATATTTGGGGCCGCAATGGCTTTCGACGGAGTAGAATCAAGAGGAGTGTGCGTGCAGGTGAGATATGACCTTGACAATTCAAAATAATTTAGTTGCAAACAACAACAATAATTTCGAAAACGTAGCTTTAGCTGCATAATCGATGCGGGGTTTAGACCGTATAAAACCTAAAATATTCAGTTAATCTAGAAGAAAAAATTTAGATTATAATGGTTGCCCAATTCGTAGTTGGTGGAATATTTTCTGGACAAAGAAATATGGTGGATAATTTTTGGCCTAATTTGCTAATTAATGATATAATTAGATACGCACGTGAATGACACAAATTAAGACTGCTGCGGACAGGGGTTCGACTCCCCTCGGCTCCACCACTTTATTAAGGAAGAAATATACTATGAGATTTACAAAATATCGTTCAAAAAGTATCAATGAAGGCCCTGGACAATTTTTTGCTCTAACAATACCTATGGTAATTTTTACAATTGGTATTTGGGGACAAATGTACAAAGACGAATTCGGAACTACGGGTCTTAAACGTTTGGCAGATCGATGGCTAAAATGGAAAGATAATAACTACATTAGGAATCTAAAATTCAAAGTAGACAAACTCGATGAAGAGACCAAACAAGAAATAATGGAAATCATCGCTGATAATGAAGATATTCAACAAGAAATCTATTGGTATATGAAAGATGCTTCGGATCCTGAACCGAAAGATGGATATGCTAGGATGTCTCTCAACAAACAAGAAGAGAGAATCAATGTTAGAATAGAACAGGAAATGGCAAAGAGAAAAGCATTACCAGTTACCGAAAGTTATCTAAAAAGACTGATGAGAGAGACTATTGAGCAACAGACTTACAAGCCTACAAAATCTACGACTAAAGAATTATTAGATTATGAATTTCCTGAAGACGTAGAAGCAATGGAAGACGTTTGGGCAGGAGGTCATAACATTCATTCACAAGAAGACTGGGTTGATATGAAATACTCTAGGGGTGTCGAGACTCTTAAGATTACTGAAGCTCAATTAAAGAGAATTATTCGAAGAGTACTTAGAGAAGGGAAATCTTGGGTTTCTATAGAAGATTTTCTTGCTGAAGTGATTTGGCCTTGCTATCAAGAAGGTTATACTGCGGAAGAATGTTATAAACAATCGTTGGGTGCTGAAGCAATGAGATACCTTAGAACGAATGCATATAAAATTCGATATGTTAATGATAATCCAGAATTCTTAGCATTTGCAGAAGAAGTTGCATCTTTAGTTTAATATTGTCCATTTGTGAAATAATTTCAAAAAAAATGATATAAAGGGTGTAAACGAAAAGAGTTGTGATTATTATTATCTTGCTACTGAATTGTAGCACTTTACTTTCAAACAACTTTTTACTTTATACAACCAATCGGAGGACTTTATGTCACTTTATTTTCCTGCTACTATTGACTCATTATTCGATTCACTCTTTGATACTGGACTAAGCAACAGCTATAGAAATAATACTTTTGGGACTTTGACTAATCAAAAGAAGAATTTTCCAAATGTAAATATTTATAAGAATGACACAGGATACCAAATGGAATTTGCCGTTCCTGGTTATTCTCGAGATGATTTCGAAATCGGTGTCAACAATGGTACTCTAACAATTCGAGTATCAGTAGAAGACACTGCAGAAGAGAAACGAGCCACTGCTTATCGTGAGTATAGTTACACTAGTTTTACTCGATCATTTCAATTGGGTACAGATGTAAATCCAGAAGCTATCACTTCTCGTTATGATGCTGGTATTTTGTATGTTAATGTTCCTTATTCAGAATTTAAAAAACCTACTTCTTATAAAATCCAAGTAGACTAATTCATATATTACTCCATAATGTGTGTGAGCAGGTTCGAAAGGGCCTGCTCTTTTTATATTCTAAGATAATTAGATATATACCATTAGAGGGAGAAATTTATGATAGCTTTTCTTTTATCTACAATTCTATTCGCTGGAGAACCTTCAAATTTAAACAATAGTGCACCTCTAGAAAATAGACAGATATATATTGCGCCTATAAAAGTATTTAATCTAACTAAAAACAAAGAGATAGAACAAGCAATAGATTCTAATGCAGCATTTACGTATTCTGGAAATTTATGGAGAAATTCTAAAGTTCCAAATGGACATGGTGGCAAAATGCCAATTACAATGAGTCCAGTTCCGACTTTGATTTATGGAAAAGACACTATATCATATGCTTGGGATAACTGTGATTATCAAAAATCACCAATGAAATGTTCTATGCAGAATGGTCATTATTATGTTGAAACAGTAGTCCATGTTGATGACAATCAGTTAGTGATCAAATCTACTCTGTATGATTCGAATGCTCAGATCGTTAGTTCAATGACAAAATCAAATGATGCAATAGTAACTTGGATTAAACAACAAGAAGTTACACATACCTCAACCACAGGAAGAGATGGGTCTCAAACGAATACTTCGCAGTATGGTTTAGAAAAATTGCCTCTAAAATGGGAAATTCCTCATCAGTTGATTGATGATGATCTGCATCAAGTAATGATGGGATTGTGGTTTGGTGCACCATTACCTAAATAAATTGTTCAAGGAAGATAGTGTTTTGCTAAGCCTTCATCTAAGAGAATTTGATTTGCAGATTTATCGTAACCTTCGATAAAGAGTTCAGCTAACCATCTCCCATACTTGTCTTTGCCATGACACTTTATTTTACAAGCTTTCCCTTCTACTAAATTCCTTAAGAAGTCACGAGCTTCGATTGCTTTCGACTTTAAAATTTCGTCTTTGTTCTTTATCTCTTCTGTATCTATATAGATGAGACGAAATTTTTGTTGTCTAAGTGTAGTGTAAAATCCCAAATCTAGGTCACCTGTGATAGTGTCACCATCATAAACACTGGTGATAGCTATATTGTATTCGTACATATTCAAATCTCCTGTATAATTACTAATAAATATCTTGCGAGGAGAAAATTGTGATTCATGAATCTATTATTCGAAATCTAATATTAGAAGAAATGAAAAGAGATCCTTTGTTCAGGCAATATGCTGTGAATGAAGGCCTTGGAGATCTTTGGAAAGCTATTACCAAAAGAGTTAGATCTTTCATATGGTCACAAGTTAGAGCCGATTTCTCAATCTGTCCATGAATCTCGAAGACGCAACGTGAGAAAAACTAATGCGAAGAAAACAAATACTATTAGACGAAGAATTCGGTAGATCTTGGCAGAGTCATGACCAAGTTGGCAATATTTCTTGG
>Ga0255185_1000101_pt1 | contig 13920 bp, 14 predicted proteins | sample Miss_Cont_RepB_0_FD_183616 | JGI IMG/M metagenome (GOLD analysis project Ga0255185, IMG submission 183616) | Freshwater microbial communities from Mississippi River, Louisiana, United States - Miss_Cont_RepB_0h | ecosystem: Environmental > Aquatic > Freshwater > River | place: USA: Louisiana... | reverse complement strand
CTTTAAATTACACACCAAATACTAAACAAATGGTGGACAATCAGAACTTATATGCTATTAATTGGCGCGGGTTTGATTGGCGCATTACTGACGTTCGGGAATCAAACGACCGGATGAAAATTACCTTTTTATGTTATCGCAATGACCCGACGGTTCCGGTATGACACAGCAAAATCCTGTTGATTACGCTACCGCGATTCAATACCAACTTGCGGATATTTGCGACCCGTATCCAACGTATGCCAATTTCAATAGAAATTACGCTACGGAATCGACTTTCGTAACTTGGCAGTTGCGGAATATCCACCAGCCGGTTTATACGGGGCAAACGCAAAATAACAAAGGTATAGATACACCCGTATTTCAAATTAGTTTGTTTTCCCAAAGTTTCAACGATGCGTTAAACTTGAGCAATACAGTATTACAAGAATTGCATGGCTATTCTGGACAATTTGGCGGCGAATCGGGATTTTTTATTGCTAAAGCTGACGTTGTTTGGCTTTACAATTCATACGATAATGAGCTTGGTTTAAACCAAATTTTCTTAGATTGCACAATATATGTTCCAACATAAAACAAGACTTTTATTAACTTTTTCAAGGAATTAAAAAATGGCTCTTATTGATAAAGTCTTGCCCGGTTATGTTGCGACCCTCTGGTGTCAAGATGATGCTACCCCCACCCCACTGACCGACGCGCAACTGTCAACTTGGGCGTCTCAAGTCGAAACCATTATCGGCACTTCGGCCGGCGGCACCGGCACTGCTGGTATTCAAGTTCCGGTTGAGGCAATTCCCTCTTTTGGTGCGGATGATGCTTCGGCGGCTTACTCGGTTGCTGGCGCTCGGACTGGCGCGAAAATCACCACGCAAAACCAAGTGACTTCGCTGACCATTACTGCGGCATGGAATCCGGCTGACACCGCGCAATTGTTAATCCGCGACGATGGTTACAGCGGCACGATTATCCGCACTTACGTTATCGCGGTTTATGATGGCACTGATACCGTTGCGTATGCCTTCAATGCTCGCGTTGGCGGTCTGCAATGGGATATGTCGCCCTCTGCAGAAGGCAAGTTTATTTTTACAATTCACCCCGTTGGCGGTAACAGCTACGGCTGGTCTAACAACTAAAAGAGAAAAAATGACAACGACAATACAAAACAGCAATGACCTGTTTAGTTATTTAGTGACCCAAGCCAATTCTGGAACAAAGAATTGGTTTGGGTTTCACCAACAAAGAATTGCGGGAATCAATATCGCGTATGAAATTGCAAAATATCATGCCGATAAAATGAGCCCTGAAGAAGTGGCCGAATATGCAAAACGGCTAAATGACGCTATATACGACAAAATGATAAAGGTAACGACATGACATTTTCACAAAAATTAGGCGCGTCTTATGACGCTGTAAAAGATAAAGCTAAAATCAAAAAAATTACTATTGATGCCGGCGAAGCATCGTTTAATTTGCGCGTTAGAATTCCTTTAAAAAGCGAAATTGAGCAAATTACAGAAAGTATTACTACACCTGCGGATGAAAAAGTAGAAGCTATTTATAAAAAATATTCTGAACCTTTGTTGGAAACAATTAAAGAATCCGGCGAAGATTTATTAAAAGCAATTAACAAAGAAAAAGAAACCATTGTTTTTAAAGATAATGATATTGAAGTAAACGGAACTTCATTGCGTCAAGTTGCAAGTATGACTGCGATGTATGAAACGCGAGTAGAAAAATATTTTCATTTATTGCAATCCGAAAACGGAGAGCCAATTAATGAAACGTATGAGCAAATTGCCGCAGAATTTCCAGAATCAATCGTTAAAATTATTTTAGATGAAATTGATAAAGCGATTAAACCTGATTACAACACGGCAAAAAAAAACTAAGAAGGTCATTGCGTAGGCAAGTATTAGCTGCAATGGTTTTTAATGGGCATACCGAGGAATATGTTAACCAACTGGATGAAGAACTTTTTACGGAAATTCAAGTTATGTATTCAGATGGAATCCTTGGAACTAAAAGTGTTTACGACGCATTAGCCCCTGTTACAACGGCGCTTTTTAACTATTTGCGCCCCGCAAATGCACCGGCCTACAAGGTCGATAAAATATTCCCGTGGGTAACGGAATATTCTCAAAATCCCGATTTTGAATTACCAAAAGCCGAAGCTGTAAATCAAGGGCTTAAAGCGTTTATGTCGCAAGCGCGGGGATTTAAACCAGAGGCATTTGCAAATGGCTGATAACGGTCAATCCTATGTTTCTGGTTTTGATGGCTTATATAAAGCTATGGAAGAACTTTCCGAAGAAATTGGAAAAGGGAAAACTGATTCAATTTGGCGTAAAGCATTAAAAAATTCAATGCAGCCTGTATTGGAATCCGCAAAGCAACATGCTCCTAAAAAATCTGGTCAATTAGCGGAAAATATTTATTTAGCAGTTCATCGCCCAAAACAAAGAGACAAAAATAGTTCATCGTATCAAGGCGAAATGTTTATGGCGCGGGTTACTTCTAGTCCAATTCGGGAAGATACTGTAAAAAGCTACACAATGGGTAAACGTGGAAAGATTAGAGTTAAATACGAAAATAAAAGACCTGTTCCTGTTTCACAAGAATTTGGAAACGCTAAAACATCCGCGCACCCTTATTTAAGAATTTCATTAGAATCCAATATACAGACTGTCATTAAAAATCTTGGTCATTATTTATGGTCTGAAATTCATTGGGGCAAATATGCCAAGAAGGGATAAAAAATGGCTGTAATTGGTTCTCTTTCGGTAAAACTTGGTCTTGTAACTGTTGAGTGGGATAAAGCAACTAAACAAGCCAAACAACAAGCCCGTGAATTGCAATCTGCGTTAGATGCTCTAACAAATAATTTTAAAGGTTTGGGCAGGATTTGGAATTCTGTTGGTGGTGCTCTTGGCGTTGGTGTTGGTAGTTTTGGCGCTCTTACTGCGTCTGCTTTAGCTTTTAGTAACGAAGTAAATGATATGTCTGAAGGATTTGGGTTATCTATTCCCAAAGTTCTTCAATTCCGCGATGCGGTGCAAACGTCAGGTGGAACTGCGGAAAAAGCTGGTGTAATGATTGGCAAGATGTATCAAATGCTGGAAGAAGCCGGCAGGGGAACTGAAACGGCTATTTCAAAGTTTGAAGCCATTGGAATTTCTTTTAAAGAATTAGAAACATTAACACCAGAAAAAGCATTACAAAGAGTTACTGAGCAAATATCAAAAATAGAAGATGCCTCAAAACGCGCAACTTATACCAGAGAATTTTTTGGTAAAGGTGGAATTGGCGTTAATTTAGCTGGCGTTTCTGAAAAATTAAGAAAAACAACAAAAGATTATGACGAACACGCTGCCGCAATAAAAAAAGTAGGCGAATTTTCAGATAATTTAAAAACGACCATGGACAATCTAAAAATTGCCATGACTGATTTAATTGCGCCATTTACCAATGATGGTTTAATTGGAATCAAAGAATTTAAAGCGTTGCTAATTACTATTGCGGCGGCAGCGACTATTGCGGCGGTAACCAAAATAGTTGGTCAATTTATCATTTTGGCAAAAGCATTAAATGATATTAGAAAATCAACTGCCACAATAAAAGCGATGCAACTTGCCAAAAACCCTGCTGCGGCTTTAGCTGCTGCCGCAGGTGTTACTGCATTAATGGCTGGAGATACAGAATTATATGCTTTAGCTGGTAAAGACAAGGTTGGTGATGCAACCAATGAAGTTGAAAAACCAGAAGATAAAAAAACGGAAGAAGAAGAAAGAAAAAAGATTCAGCGCGATGAATTAGCTGGAGCAAGAGCGCAAATATCAGCCACCAAACAACTTATTGATATTGAAAAACGCAGAAATGATATGCGTATTGAATATCTTGATAAATCAAAATATGCAACGCAAATCAGAGAAATAGATTTTAGATTAGAAGAACAATTAGTTGCTATTAAAGTAGCAGAAGCGGCGGCGCTTTCAAAAAATAATTTAAGTTTGGAACAACGCGGATTAATTTCTGGCAAAGCGCGAAAAGACGAAGAATTAGCAAGGGCAAAAGCGTTTGCAGACCAAAAATTATTAAATGAACAAGCGCAACGCGAATCAGATATTTTAAATCTACAAAACGAATTAAAAGAAAAATCTCGCGTTTTTGATTTTCAAAGAATAGAACTTGATAGAAATAGATATTATCTTACCGAAAGACAATATCAAATAGAACTTTTACGGTTAGAAACCGAAAAGAAAATCAATGAATTAGAAGGACAATTACTGCTTGCAAGAAAGCAAATGGGCGAGGGTTATCAATATCAAAAAGAAAAAGAAAGAATTAATGAGGAAATTGAAAACGAAAAAAGATTGTTTGAGGCGAAAAAGAAAACATTAGATGTTGAGCAACAGCGACGAGAAAGTTTTACGGAAGGATGGGAAAATGCCTACCGTAAATATGTAGAAGATTCCAAAAATTACGCCAAAATGGGTGAAGAATCATTTACATTGGTTGTTGATAATATGAATCAAGCATTATCAAACTTTGTTAATACTGGAAAATTAAACTTTAAAAGTTTAGTTCAATCTATTATTCAAGGTTTAATTCGGATTCAATTACAAATGCAAGCCTCTCAAATGTTTTCAACGGCAAGTAAATTATTTTCTACGGCATTTACTTACGGCACAAATCCATTTTCAGAACAAACAGCAATGTTAGCGGCGCAAACTGCGGGAATGGGCGCATTTGCAAGCGGTGGGATTCCACCTGTCGGTGTTCCTAGTTTAGTTGGCGAAAATGGCCCTGAATTGTTTATCCCTAGAACCGCAGGAACCATTGTTCCTAATCAGCAAATGGCAGGAATGACCGGAACCCCGCAAGTAGTGTATAACGGCCCTTATATTGCGAACATGCAAGCTATTGATACACAGTCTGCGGCGCAATTCTTGGCAAGGAATAAAGAATCTGTATGGGCAGCTAACCAATCGGCATCGCGGTCAGTTCCGCAAAGTAGGTAATTATGAGTTTAAATACTATTCTCGCAATCTCTGAATCGGTTGGAATTAACGACCAGAGGTTTGTCGGTCAAATGTTAAGCCGAAACCAAAGGATTTCAACAAGTGAAATTCTAACGGTAGTTCCTTTTGCTTTTACGATGAAGCCAATGAATTATTTACTGTATTCCGAGAATAGGAATTTGCTTGCGGATTTACGGTATTACGACAAATCATTAACTCAATATCTGAATTTTGGCACTACCGGATGGATTAACTATATTGAGTATCAAGGTGACATGACTTCAGGCCAGATTAGTGCTTGCCAATGGCAAACCGCGTCGGCTAACAAAACGCTTGTTTTGGGTTCTTTACCTTCTATTAGTTCGTCGGCATACATTGTAAGAAAAGGCGATTTTTGTCAGGTTGGTCTTTACTCTTACATTGCGACTTCTGACGTTCAGCGCGGCTCTGGTTCTACCGTAAACATTCCTGTCCATAGGAATCTATTAACGACTGTAACCAGTCCTATCAATGCGGTAATCGGTCAATATGGCACAACGGTTAGCATGGGCGGCAGTTCATATACCGGAACTACTTTCCCTGTAATCCTGCGTGACTATCCTACTTACTCGTTGATGCCAATTACCGATGATTCATTCATTCAATGGTCTGGTAATTTTGTGGCTTTTGAGGCTGTGTTATGAATGTAATTGCGCCGGTTGAGAATACTAATAACATTCGTTACGCACAATTCGTTCGAGTAACGACAGCGGATGAAGTATTTAGATTTGCCACTACTCCCGCACCTATAACGGTTCCTTCAGTTGACGCGCAGCCGTTTAACGCGGTTGGTGTCTTAATTAAAATTGGCGATGCCCAAAGGGATATTAAATCTACCGCAAATGAAACTTCGTTTACTTTGGTTGGAATTGATACCGCAATGCTTGGTTGGGTTCTTAGCTTAAATGTTAAAGGCTCCAAAATTGAAGCATGGAATGGATTTTTTAACACAGATGGAGAGTTAATTACTGGCGGCGGTGATGGCGGTCTTTATAAATTCTTTACTGGTTATGTTTCCTCTTTTGCGATTTCTGAGGAATGGTTAGAAGATGCAAGGCAATTTGTTGGAACAATTACGGTTGCGGCTTCTTCTATTCAGTTAATTCTTCAGAACAGAACAGCAGGACGATATACAAATAATAACTCTTGGCAGTTCTTTAATTCCGGCGATACCAGCATGAATCGCGTTGCGTATGTTTCTACTGTCAATTATTACTTTGGTAAGACGCAATGATTTATAGGGCAACAAAATTTCACAAGCAAATCGTTATTGATTTAATGACGCAGTTCGCTAATGAAAGCCCCGTAGATTATTGCCATGCGTATTCTGATATGGAATACGGGAATAAGTTGCTTGATGAAATCTTTGCTGGCCGTGGTGCAATATTTTTAGCAGATGATTACGGAATTCTAATGTCCATGATTCTTCCGTGTATTTGGTCGGATAAAATCTTTGGATTGCATGAATTAGCTTGGTATGTAAAACCAGAAAATCGTGGTGGAATGGCTGGATATAAATTATTAAAAGAATACAACGAATATGGAGAGTTATTAAAAACTACCGGCAGAATTAAGTATTACACCATGAGCCGATTGGTTACTAGCCCCGATGTGGACTACTCCAGATTCGGTTATCGTAAACAAGACGAAATCTGGATTCAATAATGAAATACATTGCTGCGTTTTTATTGTTGTTTAGTTTTGCAATGCCTGCTTTTGCGGTAGGTAGCGTTATTGCTGCGGCAATATTTGATGTGGCTGTTTCCAGTTTTACTTGGTATATGACAGCAACAGCTTTTGCAATCAATATGGTTGCATCTTCAATAATTTCCAAAGCATTTTTTAGCCCCAATCAAGGCGCACAAGACTTTTCTGGTCAATCCAGAAACCCCGGCAATCGTCAGCAAATTCCGCCAGCAACAGATAACAAATTACCAGTGGTCTATGGCTCTGCGTGGGTAGGTGGAACGATTATTGATTTAAGTATCACGGAAGATAACCAAAATCTTTACTATGTTTTAGCGTTGTCTGAAGTTACTAACAACGGCGCAGACACCATTACTTTTGGTGATATTTATTACGGTGGTAAAAAAGTAGTATTCAACGGCACAAACTTATACAGCGTGGATTCTTTATTGGATGAATCTACCGGAGAAAGCCAGCCTGTAAATGGAAATATTGAGTTTTATCTTTATAACAACGGCGTAAGTTCCCCGCAGAATTCTGGTTTAACTGCAACACAAGTAATGCAATCTAGCGGTCTTGTTTGGCAATGGGATGCAACGCAACAAATGGCAAATTGCGCTTTTGCAATTCTGCATTTAACGTATAACCAAGACCTTAATATACAAGGAATTGAACAAACCAAATTCCAAATAACAAACTCTCGCTATAAACCGGGCGATTGTTTTAATGATTACTTAACCAATACGGTTTATGGCGCGGCCATTCCTGTTAATCAAATTGATACGGCAAGCCTTACTGCTTTAAATACTTATTGCGACGGTTCATTTACATACGAGCCTTATGCTGGTGGTTCTGCTACGCAAGCCCGTTTCCGTTTTGATGGTGTAATCGACACCAATAGAACGATAATGCAAAACCTTCAAGACATGGCATCGTGCTGCGATTGCCTCTTAAAATACAATGAAATCTTGGGAACTTGGGGTGTTGTTGTTCAGTCGCCGACTTACTCGGTAGCGATGAATGTTAACGATAGCAACATGGTATCTGCTATCAGCATTACGCCAATTGATATTGCTGGTTCTTACAATGTTATTGAATGTAAGTTCCCCGACGAAAACAATCAGGACTCTTTTAATTCCTCGACGTTTGACCTTGCTGAGATTGCGCCGGAACTGCTGTTCCAGAATGAGCCAGTAAACAAGCAGTCGGTTTCCTTGCCGTTAGTCAATAACGACGTTCGCGCACAATACCTTGCGAACCGAATGCTTAAATCCGCAAGGGAAGATTTACAGGTTCAATGCACAATTAACTACGTCGGCCTGCAATTAGAATCTGGTGATATTGTTTCTGTCACTAGCGTAAATTACGGATGGGTTGCCAAGTTATTTAGAATCAATAAAGTCGTGCAGACGTTTGAGGATAGCGGACAAGTCTTAGCAAAGCTGACGCTTTCTGAATATAACCCTGCGATTTATGACGATGTTTCTATCACTCAATTTGCTCCTGTTCCTAATACCGGTATTGGAAGCCCTACGCTTTTTGGAACTGTTCCTGCTCCGTCCGTTGCGGCTCAATATCCGACAATAACCAATCCTACGTTTACGGTTCAAATTACCAGTAGTTCGGTTGGTATTATTCAATACGCAGAACTTTGGTATTCCGCGTTTGCTAATCCTACGCAAGAGCAGTTAATCTTTGCGGGAACTACAGAGATTCAACCAAACGGAAATCCGTATCCGGTTTCTACTGCGATGCCGGTTATTAGTATTTCTGACATTCCTAGTGGAAATTGGTATTTCTTTTCTAGGATGGTTAATAGCATTGCGACCAGCCCTTATAGTTCCGCTAGTTCTGTATTGCAATGGCGACCAAGCACTTTTCAGTATTCTGAGCGTTATTTGGTTGTTGCTTACGCAGATAGTATTACCGGAACAGGTTTTGATTTAGACCCAAGAGGCCATTCTTATTACGGTCTTTTAAATCAAGATAGTATTACTCCAAGCACTACTGCTTCTGATTACACTTGGTATTTGGCAGACCCTAATTTTGGTAGCGTTTACTATTTATGCTACTCAAACAGAACGGGAAGAAAGTTTAGTTTTGATACCGGATTAGCTGCGTATGCTGCGGGAACCGGCTCTTTTGTTCCTACACAAACTAATTTATTTGACCCGACTATTTGGGCTGCGCTTCCAGATGGAACAAATTACATTGACTTAGACCGTGCGACAGGTCAATTGCTTTCTACCGGAACTACCACAGTAGGAACAGGGGAAATTTCTGTAACAAATAGTCCTGACGGTAAAGTTGTTGCGTCACTTCAACAATTCTTGGATTTCGGTGGCGCTTATACGCAAACAAGTTCAGTTGCAAATCTGACTATTGACATTTATGGTCGCGTAGTAGGTTTTGAAACACCAGATAATTTTTATTTCACTAAGCAATCTTTTACCGCGACTTCAGGCCAAACGGGATTTTCTGTCACTAGGGCATCTGGTTATATCTCAGGTCAATGCTTTGTCTTACAGAATGGATGCTTATTAGATACATCCGAATACACTGATACCGGAGGTTCTACCGGAACCGTTACGTTATCTGTCGGCGCAACTACCGGAGACATTATTACGATTGTTTCGTTTAAGAGTAGCAATTCAACATCAGGTGTTTACGCTTCATTTACTAGAAATACTGCGACCCTAACAGATGCAAATGAATACACAGCTTCAGGATTTACATTAACAAGCGGATATGAATTGTTATTTTTAAATGGAACTGTTGTTAATGAGCAGGATTACAACATTTCAGACCAGACTATTACGGATTTCCCCAATGTAACATCTGGAAAATTGACAGTTATTCAATGGTCGCCTAATAATTTAACAGTTCCAAATGGCAATCCTGTAAACATTATTGCTAATACAGCTATTGGTCAGACAACGTATTCTTTTAATTACGACGCTAATGCTTTCAATTTATACAACAATGGATTGATGTTATTGCAGGGAACGGATTACACTACCGCAACCGGAACTTATACATTATCTAATACACCGACTACTATTACCAATTTACTTTTACAACAGACCTTCGCAAGAACGGGGGCAGTATGACGCAAGCCTATAATCTTTCACAATTCGCCAATAAAGTTAATACATCAGGTCAAGTTGATGTTTCTACGGGTATAACTGGCACTGTTCCGATTGCCAACGGCGGAACGGGAACAACATCAACCACATTTGTTAATGCGGCAACCAATGTAACAGGAACGTTACCTGTTGCAAACGGCGGCACCGGAGCTACTACGCTTACCGCAAACAATGTCCTGCTTGGTAATGGAACTTCTGCGGTTCAAGTAGTTGCACCCGGAACAAATGGAAATATTCTGACTTCAAACGGCACGACTTGGACTTCTGGCGCAGGAAATTTTCTTTCTAAAGATATTGGAAGCGCAGCCGTTGGTTGCTTTGGATACGGAATGGGAGCAGCAGATACAGAGGTTAGTAGTGGTTCTACAACTTCATCTTTTAGAATTCAATCTCCCAATAACTTTGGCGGAACTAATGGTTTTATAACTCTTTCAGGAACATGGAGAAATGTATCTGGAAACACTAGAGGATATGAGTCAGGGTCGGAAGTAAATTACCTTGGTATTTTTCAAAGGATTTCATAAATGACTATTACATTGATTTCCGCAGCCAATCCGCGATATTTAAATGCGGAAGGAACGGCAATTACTCTTGATTGTGAATTTTCTCATTTACCCGGTGAAATTCACCCGTTTTGCGCTATGCCTATTGACGTAGAAGCGCATGGCCGAGAAGTTTATGCGAGAGCCGTTGCTGGCGAGTTTGGACAAATTGCTCCGTATGTTGCGCCGCCACCAGTAATTCCTAAAGTTGTGACTATGCGCCAAGCTAAATTAGCTTTACTTCAGCAAGGTCTTTTGGATTCTGTCAATGCGGCAATCGAACAGTCTGACGAGGCTGCAAAAATTGAATGGCAGTATGCGACAGAGGTTAAGCGTGATAACGCTTTGGTCACTGCGATTGCTTCGCAGCTTAGTCTTACAGAGCAGCAACTTGATGAATTATTTACATTGGCAGCAAGTTTATAAGTAAGTAAAATATATAAAACAAAACATGATTTGGGCGGCTGCGAGTGCGCGGCGCTTTAACCGGAAAGGGTAATCATGGCCATTTTTAACAAGAACACGCTTACACAGGTAAGCGGTTTTGACAATCCAATTATTGCTGGCGAATTAGTTTACGACCAGCAAACATTCTGGAATCTTGCGTTTTCCAATGAAGGTGTCGCGGTTGATTTAACCGGCGCTACTATTGACGCACAGATTATCCGCAGACAATTATCGGATATTAAAGATTCTCGCTACGGTCTGACTTTTGACATTTCAGACTATACGCCGCCACCCACTCCAGTAAATTTATCAATTACAAACAGGGATGATGAAGCTGGAACATTTACTCTTGTAATTGACGAATCAGCTTGGGGTGTGATTTCAAGCGACCCGCAGTTAGATATTAACGCTCAAAACTGCGTAGGTTTTTCTGGCCGGATAAAGATTAGTTTTCCTGCGGCTGGCTCGACTCCCGCGCAAGACAATATTATCTTTCTCTTATTCTTGGTTCGCTCCGATGGCGTGGTGAATTAAATGGCAAACCTGTCCATTACTAAGGGGCAGGTAAACGACATTTCGGTTTCTGTAAATGAAACTGAAGTTGCCGTTTCACAAGCCAACAATATTGCCGTAGAAGTAACGCCAACTCCGCGCACTGAGATTTCTATCAATCGCGGTCTTTACGGCCCAAGCGGTTATTCTGGATACTCTGGATACAGTGGGTTCTCAGGTTTTAGCGGCGCAACTGGAACTGGTGAATCTGGTTACTCAGGAATAAGTGGCTATTCTGGATTTTCTGGTCACTCTGGAATTAGTGGTTTTAGCGGATTTTCAGGAACAAGTGGCTATTCAGGAATAAGCGGTTATTCAGGAGCAAGTGGTTCCAGTGGTTATTCTGGAATCTCTGGTTGGTCTGGTAAATCTGGATTTAGTGGATATTCGGGAATTTCAGGATATTCTGGCATTTCTGGATTTTCCGGTTGGTCTGGTGAATCTGGTTATTCTGGCATTTCAGGATGGTCTGGTGAATCTGGCTTTTCTGGATATAGTGGAATAAGCGGCTATTCAGGTATTTCAGGTTATTCTGGAGTTAGCGGATATTCAGGCATTAGTGGTTGGTCTGGAGAAATCGGCGCATCCGGCATTTCTGGCTATTCTGGTTTCAGCGGTTACAGCGGGATGCAAGGAACCAGCATTAACGTCAAGGGCGAAGTTGCGACTGTTGCTAACTTGCCGCCTACCGGAAATCAAGTAAACGATGCTTACATCGTTCAGGACGATGGCAATCTGTGGGTATGGAATGGCTCTGCGTGGTATGACGCAGGGCAAATTGTTGGCCCCCCCGGTGCTTCGGGATTAAGCGGATTTTCTGGTTATTCAGGGATTAGCGGTTATTCTGGTTACTCTGGTATCAGTGGATATTCAGGTGATTCAGGCATAAGCGGCTTTTCTGGCGATAGCGGAATTTCTGGTTTTAGCGGAATAAGTGGATTTTCTGGAATATCAGGCAGGTCTGGTTATTCAGGAATTTCTGGTTATTCTGGTTCTGGAATTTCAGGGTTTTCTGGCGAAAGTGGCTATTCTGGATATTCTGGAATAAGCGGATATTCAGGCGAGGTTGGAGCCAGTGGATTTTCTGGAATTTCTGGTTATTCTGGTATCAGTGGATATTCCGGTTATTCAGGAATCAGCGGATATTCTGGAAGCGGTGCAAGCGGCTATTCTGGATATAGCGGAACAAGCGGTTATTCCGGTTTCAGTGGAATAAGCGGGTATTCAGGAATTTCAGGCTATTCTGGAATTTCAGGTTTTTCAGGTTATTCAGGTCAGTCAGGACTTGGTGGCGCTATTGGCGCATGGGGTTCTTTTTGGTCAACTGTTGACCAGACTGCGGCAGCAAATACACCGACTGCATTTACTGTAAATAACATTGATGCCGATTCTCAAGGCGTATCTTATGCGTCAAATTCTCGCATAACTTTTGATAATCAAGGCGTTTATAACTTTCAGTTTTCCGCGCAATTACACAACAATGGCGGTGGCGGGGCAGGAAATACAGTAAATATTTGGTTGCGTAAAAATGGAACGGATATTCCAGAAACCGATACAAAAGTGACGGTTCCCACAAACGCACCGTTTGTTGTTGCTGCGTGGAATTTTGTTTTAGCTGTTGATGCAAACGATTATTTAGAATTGTATTGGGAAACCGACAATACAAATATTGGCATTGATGCAGCATCAGCAGGGGCTTCTCACCCCGGTATTCCATCAATAATTATTACCGCAACGCAAGTCATGTTTACCCAATCAGGGTATTCAGGCATTTCTGGATATTCTGGTTTCAGCGGTATCAGCGGGTTTTCTGGCGAAAGTGGTTATTCAGGAATCTCTGGCTATTCAGGAATAAGCGGATACAGCGGTTATTCTGGTATTAGCGGCTACTCAGGAACATCAGGTTTTAGTGGCGCTATCGGTGAAAGCGGAACGTCTGGATTTAGTGGCTATTCTGGTATTAGTGGTTACTCTGGTGTCAGCGGGTTTAGTGGCTACTCTGGTATCAGCGGATATTCTGGTATTGATGGCGCATCTGGAACTAGTGGATTTAGTGGTTACTCAGGTATAAGCGGGTTTAGCGGCATTAACGGTGCAACTGGAGCGTCTGGTTTTTCTGGATATTCTGGAATTAGCGGTTATTCAGGCGCGGTTGGCGCAACTGGAACTTCTGGCTTTAGCGGTTATTCAGGTATCAGTGGATTTAGCGGTGCAACTGGGCCAACAACATATCCTGCTGCTGGTGTTGCTGTATCAACTGGTTCCGCTTGGGGAACATCATTAACTGCAACAAATGCCAATACTGCATCTGCGCTTGTTCAACGCGATGCTTCTGGCAATTTCAGCGCAGGAACTATTACAGCAAACATCAACGGAACGGTAGGCGCAACAACACCGTCCACTGGTGCGTTTACGACGCTCACTACATCTTCCACGGTCACTTTAAACGGCGGCACAGCCAATGGCGTGGCCTACCTTGATGGCTCCAAA
>Ga0255185_1000093_pt1 | contig 15351 bp, 14 predicted proteins | sample Miss_Cont_RepB_0_FD_183616 | JGI IMG/M metagenome (GOLD analysis project Ga0255185, IMG submission 183616) | Freshwater microbial communities from Mississippi River, Louisiana, United States - Miss_Cont_RepB_0h | ecosystem: Environmental > Aquatic > Freshwater > River | place: USA: Louisiana... | reverse complement strand
CAAGCTAGATTTTCTTGATATTTGCTACATTTCTGACATAGCAGAAATAGATTATGGCAATAGACATTTGCGCAATTATAAAATTGCTTTGTTGGCTCACTGCAAGTATCGCACTTGCCTATTAATTCAGAGGACTCTGAAAAATCAATCACCATTCGCTTATCAAAGGTATATAGCGAACCTTGCCAGAGAGCGCTATCTGCATATTTCTCTCCATAGCGCACAATCCCGCCAGCTATCTGATAGACCTTATCAAAGCCTCGATCCTTCATTACTTTAGTCAAAATCTCGCAGCGGATTCCGCCAGTGCAGTAGGTGACTACAGTCTTTTCCTTCAAGTGATCATATTTTCCACTATCTAGCTCAGCTACAAAGTCTTTGGTAGTTTTAATATCTGGAATAACGGCATCTTTGAATCGGCCTACTTTGGCTTCATAGGCATTGCGGCCATCAAAAAAAACTAAATCTTCTCCCAATTGTTCAGCTAGCTCATTTACTTTTTCAGGGGAGAGGTGTTCTCCGCCACCAATAATGCCTTTTTCATTGACTTCTAAATTCTCAGGAATTCCAAAAGTTACTAACTCATCTCTCACCTTCACGCTAAGCTTTGGGAAATCACTTCCAGTGCCTTCAGACCATTTAAAGTCAATCTTCTTAAATCCGGGATACTCCTTTGTTGCTCTCACATACTTCTTTAGATCGCTCATATCCCCACCTAAAGTTCCATTAATGCCATGGTGACTTATGATGATTCGACCCTTGAGATTTAGCGATTTTGCAAGAGTCATCTGCCAGAGTCTGAGAGCATCAGGATCTGCAACAGGGGCAAATCCGTAATAGAGAATGATTTTCGGCAACATATTGCTAAGTCTAATGTCGGCTCGCCCTATTGAAAACTTTGCCCTTTAGGTTCAGAATCAAGCTATGGCAAGCAAAGTCACCAAGAGTAAGCAGGTAGCAAAACGCAAGAGCGCCCCCTCACGGCCAATTGCTCAAGTTCCAACAAGAAATGAAACCATTGCCAAAAGGGAAGATCGAATTGGTTGGTATTCGCTTTATATCTATGCAGTCTGCCTAGTCACTTTGCTAACCTGTCTATTTTCCTTGGTAAGCGTTGTTAGAGGAATTGTTGATGCCCTCTGGCCTGATCCTGGTTACTTTGACCCATACTCTGTTCCTAAAGACTCAGCTCTAAGCCCTGATCAGATTAAAGCGAATTTGACCGAGAATAATCAACGTCAAGCACTTAAAGGAATTGTTAATTCACTAACCACTTTAATTATTGCTGGACCTATTTATCTTATGCACTGGCGCCTGGCAAAGAGGTCACGAAACCTATAAGAGAGCTCTGCCTTCCAAGGTGGTGCTTGTTCTTTAACTAGTTTCCTAAAAAAATTCTCAGCAAAACATAGAGGCTACATCAAGATACGGCCATAGAGAGAGAGGCTGAGATTCTTGTTATTTTTTGGAGATAGAGCGGGGCCTGAGTGATGAAAACCTGGGTTAAATCAGATGGGACACGCAGGGAAGATAGAGCCAAACTCCCTTGACCTCCTAAATGCATGCCCTTAGACTCCGATTCACTATATCAATGTCAATTACAAATTGGCATTTTCTACTGAGGGGAAAATTTATGAAAAAGAGTGCACTAAAAAAGTTGGTTGCAGTTCTTGCCTCTGCAGGACTGATGTTGCTTGCGCTGGCACCAACGCCTGCAAGCGCTAACCAAACTATTCGCCTCTATATTGGGGCAGACACTAACGTCAAAGACCTTTGGGAGAAAGCATTACTTCCTGAGTTCTATAAGGCATATCCAGATTACAATGTTGAAATTACCTATGACCGTAATGGCCAAAACGATGCTCAAACCCTTGCAAAGGTTGTGGCATCAAAGGCGACAAGAAAAGATCCAGGAATGGATGTCATTGATGGTGGAATGACAGTTCAACTGGGCGGCGCTGGATTGCTATGGCGCGGTACACCAGGTCTACTTCCAAACCTTAGAAACGTTCCTCAAGTTCTGATTAAGAATGGTAAGGGTGGTATTCCATATAGAGCATCTTTGGTTCTACTTGCTTACAATTCTAAAAATGTTAAGACCCCACCTAAAACTCTTGCAGAACTTCTTGCTTGGGCTAAGGCTAACCCTGGCAAATTTACTTATAACGCGCCATCAGGTGGCGGTTCAGGTTTTTCCTTTGTTCAAACAGTGCTTGATACCAATCTGACGAAAAAAGAAATTGAAACTCTTGTAACAGTTCCCAACAAAACGCTTCAAGCAAAGTGGGAAAAGGGATTTGAAACTTTACGTGAGTTAAATAAATTTACTTATGGTCAGAACGGAACCTACCCAGTAAACAATGCGGCAACCCTGGATCTACTATCCAAGGGATTAGTTGATATGGGACCTGTCTGGTCAGATCAAATTGCATCTGCGCTTAAAGCCGGAACGATGCCTAAAGATATAAAGACAACAACAATCAGCAATCCTTCATTTACGGGAGGTCCTGCATTCTTGGGCATACCTAACAATTCTCCAAACCGTAACGCTGCTCGAGTACTGGTTAATTGGGTTCTTTCCCCAGCGGCTCAAAACATCATCGTCACTGGAGTGATGAATGGACTCCCTGTGATTCCAGTGGAGCTACTTGACCCAACAGCTGCAGCTTCGATAGGAGCGGTCGATATCACGACTTTGAGACCAGGATATCTAAACTCCAATGCAACAGACCTTAGGTCAGCCTGGGCAAGCAAAGTTCCTGGCAAGTAATAAATAGTTACTTAAGTGTCACAAAACATTGAAGTAACAGAAACAAGTAACCTCGCGGCTCCCAAAGCCGCGAGGTTATCTACTTTGGGTTTCTTCATGTCTCTTCCCCCAGTTCTTGTTCTTCTGGGATTTATCGGCGTGCCAATTATTCTCGCCTTTGCCTTTAGCCTTGGCCACACGAGTGGACCAAATGAAATAATTTCACTAATTGGCCAGGAGATATACGAAAAGGATTCTTGGTGGGGAACGCTAGATGCTTACCGAGCTGTTTTTCAAGATTCTCGATTTGGACCTGATCTGCGCACGACTCTTGCTGTTACCTTTATTGCAACTTTTTTAGTGGTTGTTATGGCCCTAGGGATGGGAATTTATCAGAGGATTGTAGGCGGGAAGCTTGCAATGATCATGATTTCTTTATCACTGGTTCCTCTCTTTGTTCCAGTTGTGATAGCAGCCTTCGCTATTCGAACTTTTTATGATGGAAATGGTTTTTTAAAATCACTCTTATTTCATTTCGGTTTTGACTTTCCAACTATCACTATGACTACAAATGCAATAACAATTGGAACTATTTGGACTTCGCTACCATTTGCGATACTTATGGTTTCTTCGGGGTTACAGTCAATTCCTGACGCCCTAATTGAAACTGCACAGGATGCTGGTGCTTCTTTCCTTAGGATTGTTAGAACGATAATGATTCCTTTGGCATTCGTACCGATTGTGATTGCAATAACTTTTACTGCCATCGGAATAATGGGATCCTTTACGGTTCCCTACTTCCTCGGAGCTAATCAGCCAACCATGCTAGGCGTTGAAATTGCACAGTTTTTTGGTCCCTACAACCGGCCTCAGCTATCTGTGGTTATGGCATTTGTTATTTTCATTGCGGCCTCTTTGGTAGCCGTTCTATATGTGTGGGCAAACGTTCGTAGCGCTAAGCAGAGCGGAAGAATTTAATGGCACGTGAGATTAATAAGCTTAATCTTCAAGCCAGCAGTTTAATTACGCGAATCTTCATCTTACTTTTTATCATTTTTATGGCGACATTTATTCTTGGCCCACTATTCTGGTTGGCTGCAAGAGCATTTGTAACTTCCTGGACCTTTCCCAATCTTTTGCCAGATGGGCTAACTCTGGATTGGTGGCGAGTGATCACAGGCGATGAATCCTTAAAGAAGGCTATAAGAAACTCTTTAATCATTAGCCCGATTGTGGTGCTTGCAGCTTCGGTAATCTGTTTGCCAGCTGCTTATGCATTTGCGCGCTACAAATTCATCGGTAGGAAGACTTTCTTAATTGGAATGTTTGCAGCCAATGCTTTCCCTAAAATTGGCCTTTTTGCAGCAATTGCCACACTCTATTACACGCTTAATCTCATGGGAACGGTGCTTGGAGTGATAATTATTCAGCTCTTGGGGACCATCATATTTATGACTTGGATTCCGGCGGCTGCTTTTGCTGCCGTTCCGCAGAGCCTTGAGGATGCTGCTCGTGATGCGGGCGCCTCTAAATTTCGTGTTTTTCGCGACATCACACTTCGACTTGCTATGCCAGGAATCCTTGTTGGAATGGTTATGTCATTTCTTCATGCCTTTGATGAAGCGCAAGGCACTTATTTGGTTGGTGTGCCAACCATTTATACTATGCCAACGCTAATGTACGCTTTAGTTCTTAACTATCCAGCTCAAATTGCCGCGGTTTTTTCGATTTTATTGACCATTCCATCAATAATTCTCATCGGTATCGCGCGAAAGCACATCCTCGGTGGTCAGTTGGCAGAAGGGTTCCAGATCAAGTGAGTAGAGGCGCAAAGAAAAGGGTGGGTTAAAACTATGGCAAACACAGCGGGCGAAGGTGGACTGCAATTAGTTGGACTGAGAAAAATTCTCGGTGGCCGCGTAATTATTGACAATCTCGATCTGACCGTGAATAAAGGGGAGATGGTCTCTTTGCTCGGTCCATCTGGATGTGGCAAGACGACGACACTTCGCATGATTGCTGGGTTCTTGATTCCAGAGTCAGGGCGCGTAATGCTCGATGGAAAAGATGTAACAGCGCTTGGCCCAGAAAAGCGTCCTAGCGCAATGGTTTTTCAGAATTATGCGCTCTGGCCGCATATGACAGTATTTAAAAACGTTGCTTATCCATTGAAGATTCGTAAAATGAACAAGCAGGAAATCGAAAGGCGAGTACATGATGTGCTTTCGGTCGTTAATTTGATGCATCATGTGAACTCTCGCCCAAGTCAAATTTCAGGCGGTGAACAACAGCGTGTTGCCCTAGCGCGAGCGCTGGTACAGGAGCCAGATATATTGCTTTTAGATGAACCTTTGTCGAATCTTGATGCCAAGTTACGAGTTAAAGTGCGAGAGGAAATCCGTGAACTCCAGCGCCGCTTGGGCATAACTACGGTCATCGTTACTCACGATCAGGACGAAGCTCTTTCGATTTCCGATCGTATTGCAGTTATGAGAGCAGGGAAAATTGAACAGTTCAGCACTCCGCAAGAACTCTACGATGCACCAGCAACCGAGTACGTGGCAAACTTCATTGGAAGTCTTAACAGCTATCCAGGAAGCTTTAACGATGGCAAGCTCACAAGTGGCGAATTTCAAGTGGGAATTAGGCCCGAAGATGTCCTATTCTCCGAAAAGCAGATCCCAGGAGGCGTTGCTACAAAAGTAGATCGAGTTGTCTCTCGAGGTCACTTCTTTGAGGTTTACCTCAATCGCGATGATATGAAATTGCGAGCCTTTCTTTCAACTGATGTTCCCGAAGCTGGCGCTATCGGGTATTCAAAAGTCGTAAAAGCGCTGCTTTACAAAGATGGCAACCTAGTCAAGATAATTAAAAATTAAATGACGTTTGCTTGTGCTCATAGAGGCGATTCAAGCGTCTATCGCGAAAATACTTTAGAAGCCATAAAGTCTGCAATTGATAAAGGTGCGCAAGTAGTTGAGATTGATGTTCACTTAAGCTCAGATGGCGAAGTGGTTGTGATTCACGATCCAACCTTAGAGCGTCTATGGGGGTGCACAAAGAGGGTAAATAAGTTAACCTGGTCGGAAATTTCAGCAATTAGAACTGATGGCTATCGAATCCCATCGCTGCGTGAAGTTTTAGAGCTATTCATAGGCAAAAGCTCGATTTTAATGATTGACATGGAGATTACCGAGCCAGCAGTGCCTTCGGTGAAGGTTGTGTTGGAAAGCGCTCTGCCACTGTCTCAAGTTACATGGTGCGGAAATATCGAAGCGATGAAGCTGGTTCGCGGAGCATCATACGAAGCTCGAATCTGGATGCCCTGGGATTCACTTGATTTACCAAGCAAGAAAAATATTGAAGAACTTCGTCCAGAATTCCTTAATTTCAATTATTCATCTGTCACTAAAGAAACAGTTAAACATGTCCATGAACTAGGCTGCAAAGTTTCGGTCTGGACCATTCAAGATCAACCGATAATGCGTTGGGCTGCTGCTATCGGGGTTGACTCTATAACATCAGATTATTTGGAATCCCTACAGAGCACACTTAGTGAAAGGCCTTCGCTCTATGAAGGTCAACCTATGGCTATATCAGAAGCGGAATTAGATCTGGATGAAATCGAACGAGTAGCAGAAATTCTTGGTGAGTGGTCTGCAATGGTAACAACTCATTTTGATCCAGGTGAAATGTCCTTTAAAACTAATGCGGGAGATATTGTCACAAAAATAGACCTACTAATTGAAACTCACGTTCGCGAGGTGATTCGCGCGAATTTCCCCGGACATAATTTTGTAGGCGAAGAATTTGGCGGAAAGACAATGGCAGATGTTCCTACTTGGTATCTAGACCCAGTGGATGGAACTACTAACTTTGCCAATCGGATGCCTTGGTCATCCTTCTCCTTAGCGCTAGCAATCGATCGTAAGCCATTGATTGGCGTGGTAACTCATCCTTGGCTATCGCGCGTCTACTCAGCAAGGGCTGGAAGAGGCGCGAAGTGCAATGGCAAGAAAATATCTTTAGATGATGAAACTGGAACTCAACTCTCCAGCAGAATTGTAAGTACAGAGTTAGACGCATATCTCCCATGGGAGGGAATGGCTGAATTTTTGGATGAACTTGGTAAGAGATATTGCACGATGAGAATCATGGGATCAGGAACGTTGACACTGCTTGGCGTTGCTGCTCACCATGGCGTTGGAGCTGTAATTTCAAACTTCAGTCCAATAGATCATCTGGCTGCAGTAATTATTGTTTCAGAAGCAGGAGGAGTAGTACTTAACGAGCAAGGAAAGTTAGACCTCTTCCCAACCAGCGGTGGAGTTCTATGTGCCACAAAGGGCGTTGCCACGGAACTTTTTGAAATTTGGAGCTCTGTCAAGAAGTAGCAATTATGAAAAAGCCATTTCTTTCAAGAGTCGCATCTGCTCCTATTTCTTGGGGGATTTGCGAAGTTCCTGGCTGGGGAAAGATGCTTTCAACGAATCGGGTGCTCTCGGAGATGGCTCAATTGGGCCTTGCTGGCACTGAGTTAGGAGCGCCGGGATTTCTTCCGACAGATCCAGATGAGATAGATGCAATATTAGAAGAACATAAGCTAAAACTCTTAGGTGGTTTTACTCCAGTTGTTGTTCATAATCCAGTTGAGCGAGATGCAACTATGAAGTATGTTCAAAAGACTATCGAGTTGTTTAAGAAAACAGGAGCTACCCAATTAGTATCCTCTCCGGTTTACTCCTGGAATTGGGATACGCCTGGAGCTTTAACCAATGATGAAATTAAGCATATGTTCAAGGTTCTTGATGAAATTACTCTAATGTGCAAGGACAATGGAATTTCAAATGTCCTACATCCTCACCTCATGACGGTAGTAGAGACTAAATCAGATGTTGAACGCGTTCTTGACGGATGCGATGTGGATTGGTGTCTTGATTCAGGACACCTGGCAATTGGTGGCGTTGATATTCTTGAATTTGCAAAAGTTGCTTTCGATAGAATCGGACATGTTCACCTAAAGGATGTAGATCTAAGTCGAGCGCAATCTGTACTCAATCGAAGTCAATCTATAATGCAAGGTGTCCAAGACGGCCTATTTACAGTCTTAGGCAAAGGCGATGTTCCAATCATCGAATTGGTTAGATTCCTAGAGAACAACGGATATCAAGGTTGGTATGTGATTGAGCAAGATATGGCAATTACAGGAGATCTCCCAGCCCCTGGTACAGGCCCCGTAGAACTCGTAGGAGAATCACTGGCCTATCTTCGTTCTATTTCACTTGCTTAGAACTTCTTCTCAGAGACAATTAGATTGATTTGAGGCAGATTCGCTTTTCATTGTGGAGAGATTGATGGGACTAAATCATTGAGAGTGGGCTATTTCTATCCCAGCTTTGCAATATCTCCGCCGGGAGAGATTCCCTCTAGTTCACATATCTTTCGCGCCATCTTTAGTGTTATCAGGAGGTCTTCCTTGCCGGCAATAATGGGATCCTCTTGTTGTTTTCCAGTATGAACTAGTTCGGCAAAGGCGGCTAATTCGATTTCGAAATTTGGCTGGTATGACTTGAAGCTACTTTCGACATGATCTAGACCATTTCGCTGGGTGTGAATATATTCCGTGGGCACTCTCAAGATGTATGGGCTATAAAAGATGATGTGATGGCCCTCTTTCTCGTTAACCCAACGAATCTCCTCTTGATACTTAGGGTAATCCTCAAGGTAGAACCAACGGATTGTGACTCGCACCCCATCTAAGGTATGTCCTAGGACAATAAAAGATTCGCTACGGCTTTTCTGTGGCCATCGATCAACATAATCAATCTTTTCAATATGCACATCTAGCGCTCGCAAGACGGAGAGCTCATGGATTATCGAGCCCATCATGATGTCGTGATATTCAGGACCAAAAGCCTTGGCAGCATCGGCACCTAACGCATCAACCATTGCCTTTTTGTTCGAATCCTCTATCTTTGCAAGCAATTCTTTTGATAGTGGAAATGTTTCCAGGTGTGCATCGGTAGTTGCTACTTGGCTATTGCCACTAGGGTGAAAAACGGCCACGTCAACACTTCTTGGACGACCTTTGATTCGTTCTTGGGCCTTGTAGACCGCCTGATCGAAAGTTTTCATATACCCAAGCATCAATTTACGGCCAGACTTCCGCCAGGAAGTCTCGATTAACTCCATCTCCGCCTGAGAATATGCAAGGGGTTTCTCGCAAAAGACATCTAAACCTGCATCCAGGGCCTGGGCGGCAACCTCAGCATGTGCACCAGAATTCAAGATGAATACCGCATCGATTTCACCAGACTCATACATTGCAGCTGTCGAGTCAAATACCCTGCTGATTGCAAAACGCTTAGCTAGCGCATCGGCAGCCGCTCGGTTTAGATCTGTGATTGCACGCAAGTCGAAGAGGTCTATTCGTCGTCGCAAAATTGGTAGATGAACAGATGATGCAATTAAGCCAGCACCAACGACACCAATCCTTATTGGTTTCGGCATTTAAACCTCTTAATCTTTCCGAACTTGATTCATGGGGTAGTGGCCACTTGCTAGGGTTCCCGCGCGAAAGTTATCATAACTCAAGCACGTAAAGCCTTAATGGCTTTAATCTAATTACGGCTTCCAGTCGGACGGGACCTCGCCAGATCCTCGCAGGTAAACTGCGCGCTCTGACTGCTTTACGGACATTTTTTCCTTCGAACCCTTGGGAAGAAAGAAAGCATCGCCTTTGGAGAGGACTGATTTTGAAATTTGACCATTCTTATCATCCACAGAGTCGATAATCAAGATTCCTTCCAGAACATACACAACACTCTCTCGCTCAACTAGTGCAAAATCCTCAACATGGCCCAACTCGATAATTCCCTTAATGACATGTAGAAACTCAGTAGCTACAAGAGTTGAAATGAGATGAGTTGGATCTAAATCACGAAATGACAAAATTGAAGTTCTATCTGAAATCTCAAAAAAGGATGATTTACTCTTTAATTCGGCCTGGCTTTCTGGCCAATTACTTACACTTTTCCCATAATTATATTTGTTCTCTAGCAGCGGGGGCTGCTTCTTTGAGAATTCAGAAGCAGCTCCCATTGCTGGGGGAGGGGAGAAGTACTCAAGGACACGAGTCGATTTCTTCCCCATACTAAAGCCGTGATTCCATACTTCTCTATGAAACAGTAAGCCGCTTCCCTCGCTCACTAATTCAACTTCACCAGTTTTGGGATTAGCTAAAATTAAGTCACCTTCTAGTACGAAATATAGAATATCGGCAGCAAAAATTGTCTGATTAATCGAACTATGTCTAAACCCACTACTTGGTCCTAATTCAAATTCTAGTACATGTAATTGTTTTGTGGATGAAATAACGCGATCGGTAACAAAACCTGATGTTGAGTCACCCCAAGTGTGCAAGACCATATTTTCTCTTTTAATATGAGTAGGTTCTTTGAACGCCGGTCTTGGAGTTGGTTTTCGCTTGACTTCTGAGGGCTCAAATGAATCTCTATTCATGAAAGGACTCTAGCACGATTACTTTGAAAATCCTTATAACCACTAAAGTAAAATTAGCACTATTAAACTTTTAAAACTCTATGATAAAGAAAAGTATTATAGAATATTGCTATTCAAGACTTCTAGACATCTTTCAATGATATTTGGATTCGTACTACATGATAGAGATAACGGTAATTCTAAAAAGATCAAACTATAGAAGAGTATCTAGGTAAAACTCTTACATCTATGTCAACGAATCTCGGGCTATCACGCCGGCACCAATTAAACCTGAATTAGAAAGCGATGCCACGCTGATGATTTTATTGATTGTTTTCGGTAAGAGTTCACTTACTAATTCTCTGTATTTCTGTGATCCAAGCCAAAGTCCGCCTCCAATAATAATTCTGGAAGGATCTATAATTTCAACCAGATTTATTAATCCTCGACTAAAAGTTTTAGCGGCATTACCGATTACAATTCTGGAAGTAGGGTCTGAATTAAAGTTTTGGAAAACCTCAATTGCTCCGCGCACTGAGGCGCCACTCAACCTTTCATACTCTCGTGCTATCCCAAGACCGGATGCAACTGACTCCAATGATTTAACTTGCCCATAGTGCTCAATCTGGGTTACCCCAAATCCGATTGCACGTCCATTCGCACCTGTCCACGAGTGACCATCAATCACCAACGTGTGGGAAATACCAGAACTCACCAAAACATATAAAAAATTAGATTGTGATTTATTTTCGATCAAGCTCAGCTCACCCTTGGCTGCGCATCTGACGTCAGATTCAACAATCCAATTAACCCCGGTGAGTTCAAGTAATTCACTTCTGGGTTGCCCTTGCCAATCAATAGTGTCTCTGCTCATTATTTGACCGTCAGGTGAAACATACTCTGGAAAGCCGATGCATGCTGAGGCAATATAGATATTGGATTTTGATGCAAATGTAGTTAGGTTAACCACGATTTCTTTGGTTCGTCGTAAGCCCTGATCTGCTAAACCTAGTAGTGAATCCCGAGAGGCTATCGTCTCTTCATAAATTACCTTAAGGTTTTCATCTAAAATTCCGCCATGAATCTTTGTGGCCCCGACATCAACAGCAATAAAGTACTTCACTAACACCCCCAGCTAGAACCACTGCCACTATTCATGCACACTCTAAGTATCTTGTCATAGACTAAGCTTTGGCAAACTTCGACAAATCATATGTTTGAAAAAATTAAAGCTTGGTGAAAGCTACAGCTTATCTTTACTTTTCTTTCCTGCTTCTCTGGTAGCAAATGCAAAGAGAGCTAATCCGCCAACGAGCGCACCTGCGCCAACCCCGTAGGAAATCACATCATCACCTCGATTTGAATCGACAAATACACCTACAAAGACCACAGCGATAATGGCTACAACTACACCTATTAGTTTGGATTTCAGATCATCAAGATCTTCAACCCTTAGCCATAGCGGCACATCAATATCAGTATCGATGAATAGTTCATAGAGGCCATAGCCAATAACGAGAAGTACTGTACCCAGTAATACGGCATCAATAGCTGTTAACACTTCAACAATTGTTTCCTTGAGTCCATATTGACTCTGAATTGAATCAATTACAGCTAAGACCATGGCAAATGATCCTTGAGCCATAAGAAGTAACGCCCCAAGTATTGATGCAAGGGCAGGGATAACGACTGCATACCTTGTAAGTCCTAGGAGACGCTTCATAATTGTCTTTAGGGTATCTGAAAGAGAGCTGATTCATGTAACAAAAGGGCTTTATTGAAAGGAATATTTTTAAAATTATTCAGAGCAACTCTGGTTTGCGAGGGCATTGGCCCAATGTCAAGTAAATAAGAGGAATCCATGGGCAAAGACTTTTGCATTGCTAAGCTTATTTCTTATCTCAGAACTGAACTAAAAAGCGATCTATCTTGAAGTTAAATTTCTTTCACTCAAGTTTTTGCTAAATCCTTTGAAAGTGGCGATAGTCCACATTAGCAAATTGAAGACTCTAATTTATTTTGATGACCTCTATTTTTCCAATTTAGGCATGTAAACGTTAATTCCTTAGGAATTTTTGTAATCTTATACTTCCTTTGAGTAAGAGTAAGACTGCAGCTACTTAGTCCAGAAAAGTAAGAATTCATCATTGTGGATCACTAGACTGACTCGCCATCCATGGATAGTATTAAGCTATGAAAGATTTGGGAGCCTACTCAATTGATATTCAATTACTTGTAACTTTGAAGATGGTGATTGCCGCAACACTTGGAGCCATAATTGGCTGGGAACGTGACAGAGCTGGTAAATCTGCTGGAACCCGCACAATGGCTCTAGTTGGAACCTCCTCTGCTCTAGTTGTCGCAATTGGAGAAGTATTGAATGAGGGCTCAGAATTTGGTGACCCAACTCGAGCACTTCATGCAGTAGTAACTGGCATTGGATTTCTCGGCGCTGGATTGATTTTTACCATAGAGAGATCCAGGGAGATACAGGGCGTTACAACGGCTGCGACAGTATTTAGTACTGCATGCATGGGAATCGCAGTTGGGCTCGGCTTTTACATCACAGCGGGAGCTTTTGCGCTAACGATAATTATCATTTTGCGATCAACCCACATCTTGGAGAAAGCTCACAATGCGAGAACTTCAAGCAAGAGTTCCTCTGCCTCATAACGAAACGTCACTGATATGCCTCGGATCCTTGCCGATGGGCACGCCTAGTCTTGCCAGAATTAGTAGTTAGAAATTCAACCTTAAAAAACAAAGTTCAAACAGCTAAAAAGCCATAAAAAAGGGGAGATAATGCAGACGAAAATACCTTCCATAGCCGATTTTTTATGGCTGAAAGAGGAATTCCAGAGGATCCACCAAATGAATCGGCAAGTAGGTATTGCTGATTGGTGCTCTCACTCCTACGACTTTTCCTGCCCTTCGCATCTTACTTATCCATTCCAATGGTTCTGGGACTCCTGCTTCAACGCAATTGCCTTAAGTCATATCGATTCCAAGAGAGCCGAAGCTGAGCTAGTAAGTTTGATGAAAAATCAACATGAAGATGGATTCATCTCTCATGTGACTTTCTGGCAACGTGATGCATTTGAGGAGATGGTTTCGACCTATGCCATCGCTTTCCGAAATAAATATCTAACCGATGAGATGCAACCGCCACTACTTGCCGAAGCAGTAGCAGCAGTAGCGACTAGAGGTCGCGGAGAGGCATTCCTTAGAGAAATTCTCCCCGGAGTGAAGCGTTTTTATGATTGGCTTGATGCGGTTCGTTCTCCATATGGCGATGGACTCATTCGTGTGGTGCAGCCAGATGAGACTGGGCTTGATCACTCACCCAAATGGGATGAGTTGATGGAAATTAAAGATGAGGAAAATGCATCCTGGTTCAAGGGATGGAATCTAATCTGCGATAAGTACATTCCATTTAATCGAGACCCAAAGAAGATGTTCGAGGTGGACTATTTCGCTGTCGCCGATGTAATGGTAAACGTTATATACATTGAAAATCTCAGGGTTCTATCAAAGCTATTCCTACAAATCGGTGATGACGAGAGTGCGGATATACTTGATGGTAGAGGCATTAAGGCAAAAAACTCTCTTGAGGAACTTTGCTGGGATGAGGCTGATGGGCTTTATTACGACATAAATGGCAAGGCAAATAAGAAAATACGGGTTAATACATTCTCATCTTTGATGCCGCTTTTATTGCCTGATCTTGAGCCTCATAGGCGGGATCGCTTGATGGGCCACCTATTAGACCCCAAAGAGTATTGGGCCACTTACCCGATTCCATCAGTTGCGATGAATCACCCTACCTATCGCCCTGATACCGTCGGTGGCAATTTAGTGTGGCGTGGACCTACCTGGATGAATAGCAATTGGTATTTGGCTCGAGGTTTGATTCGACACGGCAGACTTGATTTAGCGCGTCATATCGCGGCTCAGAGCATAGAGTTGGTGAAGAAGAGTGGAGTGCGTGAGTATTACAACCCAAGCACGGGGGCAGGTTGGGGAGCTCCAGATTTCAGTTGGTCAACAGTTCTAATTGATTTAGTAAAGGAGGTAATTTAAGTGCGAGAGTTCAAACGTTTGCAAGGCTCAAAAATTGGCCTGGTGCCACTTAATTGGAGATTTACCGATGAACGCAAGAGTGAAGTCATTGCAAAGTTTGCAGAGTATGGGTTTCTCGGTATTCAAGTTTCTGAGAAGCAAGCAAACTCATCTGAGTATCGCAATCTCTTTACAAAATACTCGATCTCTGCAGCTGAACTTTATATAGCAATCAAGTGTGATACTGAATCAATTGCAGAAAACTCAGACGAGGAGACCAAGCGTCAGATTGACTCTGCAAAAAATGCAAATGTTGAGATGATTGTATTTGCCGTAGACGGCGACTCTGTTCGTGATCGGATCGCATCCAATGCCCATCAAGGACCTGCTTTAACTCCGAAAGCGCTAACTGAATTGGCTGAGCACTTTAATAAGTGGAGCAAGTACTGCAATTCCCTTGGAATGCGCGCTTCCTTTCATCCTCATGCAGCCACCTATATTGAAACACCAGAGGAGACTGCAGCTCTATTTTCTAGATTAGATGAGAATGTAGGACTCTGTCTTGATGTAGGGCATTGGTTAGTTGGCGGTGGTGACCCTGTTGAAGCTGTTAAAGAATATAACTCTCGAATAACTCATGTGCACGTTAAAGATGTTGACCCTCAGGTGTTGGCGAAACTAAAGGCGGGCAAATACGAGGGAATGGATATAGCAGTTACTCAAGATAAACTCTTTGCACCTGCTGGCACTGGAGCTCTTGATCTAGATGGTCTTCTTGACTCGCTAAACCAAGTTGGCTTCCGCGGTTGGTTGATGAGTGAACAAGATTCAGCTTGGGAGCCCTCAGAGGAAAAATCCTTAGAGTCTTATCGCAATATTGAAAGAGCGCTAACTACCTAGAATTTTCGCTGTATTTGCTTCATTGCTGTCGCTTCTGAATTTTCGAATTCATCTGCTACTCCAACCTCCCAGAAAGCCCCTCCTTCGCTCCAGGTAGCAGGAGCAGTCTCAATCACAATTACTTCTACCTTTTTGGAGTTTCT
>Ga0255185_1000092_pt1 | contig 15389 bp, 18 predicted proteins | sample Miss_Cont_RepB_0_FD_183616 | JGI IMG/M metagenome (GOLD analysis project Ga0255185, IMG submission 183616) | Freshwater microbial communities from Mississippi River, Louisiana, United States - Miss_Cont_RepB_0h | ecosystem: Environmental > Aquatic > Freshwater > River | place: USA: Louisiana... | reverse complement strand
CTCAGGATTATCCCCGAAGGGTCTAACCAGCCTGGATTGGCGGTAACTGGCCGTGACCAGCCACGATTGGAAACGATGGTGCCGGATGGTGTCGATTCGTTTGGGGCTGAGGTGGGGGGATGGGCGCTCGAGCATTTAGGGATGCAATTAATGCCGTGGCAGCAGCGGGTTATTGATTCGCAGTTGGCGTTTGGTGTTAACGGTGATTTTTTGCATCGCATTTCTTTGGTGTCCACGGCTAGGCAAAACGGTAAAACCGTTGCGTTAACGGCGCTTGTTGGTTGGTGGCTTACCGAAATGCCTAAGCATCGAGGGATGCCGCAAACCGTGTTGACTACTGCGCACCGGTTGGATTTGGCGGTTATGTTGTACGACAAATTGGCTGACATTTTAAAACTAAAATTTGGTGCTACTTGTCGCGCTAGTTATGGGCGCAATAGTGTGACTATGCCTGATGGGTCTTTGTGGTTTGTGCGGGCCGCCAACAATTCGGTTGGCCACGGCATGAGTTGCGATTTAATCGTGGCTGATGAAATTTGGGACATAGGTACCCAGGTAATTGACACGGGTTTGTTGCCATCCCAGCGCGCTCGAAGGTCACCGTTATTGTCGTGTTGGTCAACTGCCGGCACAGAGGCAAGTACAGCGATGCAGCGTTGGCGTGAACAAGGATTGCGAGCGATTGACCGCAAAGAACCATCAAGCCTTTATTTTGCTGAATGGTCCCCGCCGCCTGACATGTCACCAATGGACCCACAAGCATGGAAATGGGCTAACCCGGCATTGGGTATTACTTTGACACAAAAAACTATTGAATCCGAAGCCGAAAACCCGGACCGTGCAGCATTTTTGCGCGCATCATGCAACCTTTGGGTTGCGTCAGATAAATCATGGATTGCCCCAGGGTTGTGGCCTGAGTTGGAGTACACAGACCCGATGCCCGAAGGTGGCACAGTTGCCATTGAAACAAGCCTTACAGATGACCGCTATTTTGCTACGCGCGCAGTTGTGTTGGATGACCGGCGCACCGTGGTAACTGTCGAATTTGTGGCCGATACATACAGCGAAATGTTAAACCATGTTGAGCGCCTAGCAAAAAACACGGCAACAAAATTTGCTATCAGCCCATCAATCGATATCCATTGGCCGTTAGCGCTCGAGCGTAGGCGGGCAGTTGTCGGCTACGGCGAAATCCTTAAATTTACGCCACGAATAAAACAAATGATTAACGAAAAATTGTTGTGGCACACAGGCGAACAAATGTTGGCTGAACATGTCCAACGAGCCGTAGCGGTACGCAGCCAAAACAGCATTGCGTTATCAAGCCAACGCTCACCCGGCCCTATCGAATTGGCTAGGTGTTTGGTTTGGTCAGCGGCGTTGGCATCGCGGCCAACATCATCAGGCAAACCAATGATTGTTGTAGCAAGTCGCTAATGTATTTGGTGGGTGGCCGTTGCAACCTTAACTTTTCCGGTACGGACAGCGGCCACCTATACACAACACGCATTTAGTTTGGTGGCATACTTAGCGCATGGGCATTTTTAACCGCACCGTCAACAAGGCCGCAATTTCACCGCGGCCAACTAAAGCAGCCGCAGCCGGCAACGCTAACTACATGGGCAACGGTGGCGCAGGCGCACAAATGATTGGTCAATATTATTCGTATGTTGAAGGTACCGCGCGAAATCGTGCAATGAGTGTGCCAACAATTAGTCGAGCGCGCGATTTGATGGCAAGCGTAATTGGTTGCATGCAATTAAAAATGTACACAGAAATTTGGAATGGCAATGAAATGGAAAAAATGCCGTTAGCACCACGCACATGGTTGCGCCGCATCGACCCAACCGTGCCAAATTCGTTTTTGCTTGCCTGGTTATTTGATGACCTATTCCATTATGGAAGAGGCTTTCTTTATGTGACCGCGCGCACCGCTGACGGATACCCAGCCGCATTTACTCGACTACCTGCAGCGATGGTACAAACATTAGACCAATCAGGCCCGGTGTGGTTTGCGCCATCAAAACAAATCATGTTTCAAGGCGCAGAATTAAACCCTGATGATGTCGTGCAGTTTTTATCACCAATCCAGGGCATTATTTACATGAGCGAAACAGCCGTGGCAACAGCGTTAAAACTTGAGGCCGCGCGCTACCGCAACTCGAGCAGCGCGATACCAGCGGGCATTTTGCGACAGACGGGCGGCGAGCCGTTAAGCGCACAAGAATTAGCGGACCTTGCAGCATCGTTTAACGCGGCACGCGAAACAAACCAAACAGCGGCGCTAAACGAATTTGTTACCTACACAGAAACATTGACATCACCTGACAAAATGCTTTTGATTGAGTCCGCAGAATTTCAAGCGATGGAAATGGCCAGGTTGTGCAACATCCCGCCATATTTGGCGGGAATCAGCGTTGGCTCATACTCGTACCAGTCATCAGCCGAATCGCGCATGGATTTGTGGACCTTTGGAGTGCGCGCTTATGCAGATTGCATCGCCGGCACATTAAGCATGAATAATGTTTTGCCTAATGGCACTTATGTTGAATTTGATGTTGAGGATTACCTAAAGGGTGAATACTCGATGGATGAAATGCGCGAAACAACAGAAACAGAAAGTGTAGAGTTACCGTCATGATTAAATTAATCCCATCCCGAATAACTGTTGACGCAGCCGTAACAGAGGGTCTGCCATCGCGCTCAATTAGCGGCGTTGCCGTTACTTACGATGAAACAGCCACAGTTTTAGACGGCACCCAAGTAAGATTTTTGCAAGGGTCCTTGCCAGTCACGGGCCGGGACCCGAAACTTTACATGCAGCACGATGCCAATCAAATTGTTGGCAAAGTAGTTGAGCGTGTAGACACCCCGCAGGGCATGATGTTTACCGCCAAAATTAGCGCCACTCGACTGGGTGACGAGGCGTTAACCCTGGCAAATGATGGCGTAATCGACGCAGTTTCCGTGGGTGTAACACCTACCAAATTTAGTTATGACGAACAAGGCGTAATGATTGTCGAGGCCGCCAACTGGTCCGAATTGTCGCTTGTAAGTGAAGGCGCATTTAGTGGCGCGGTCATTACCGAAGTTGCGGCCAGCGCACCCGAAGCACCAACGGAGGGTATCCACGAAAACGAAACAAAACCTGTTATAGAATCAAACCAAGACCTAACAAAGGAAACAGACATGAACGAAAACAAAGAAACACAAGTTGTTGAAGCAGCACAAGAAACAACCGAAAAATTGTGGGCGCAACCAAAACGCAAATTTGATTTACCAACACCCGGCGAATACATGGCCGCAATGCACATTGGTGGCGAAACTTTCCGCAATGTTGCAGCAGCAGCGCACGAATTTGCTAAATCAAAGCAAACAGCATTGCAAGCAGCGGCGGGCGATGTCACCACCGGCGATACAGCCGGTTTGCTCCCGGTTCCAGTTTTGGCACCTGTTTTTGCTGACCTTAACTACAATCGACCAGTAGTTGCAGCAATTGGCGCTCGAGCAATGCCTGATGGTGGCAACAGCAAAACATTTATTCGACCAACATGGACTACACATCCAAGCGTTGCGGCGCAATCATCTGAATTAGGCACAGCATCAGCAACTACACCTGTGATTGCTTCAAATGTTGTTACAAAAACAACGCTTGCAGGCCAGGTTACATTGTCGGTACAAGACATTGATTTTACATCGCCAGGTGCAATGGAAATTATTTTGCAAGACCTTGTCGGTCAATACATGTTTGCTAGCGACAATGTTGCAGCAGACGCAATTGCCGCCGGTGCGAGCGCGTCAGGTTCAACATGGACAGTTACAGCAAACGACCCATCAACGCTTATTGCGGCGATGTATGACGCGGCAACTGATATTTTGAATGCAACAAACTTTTTGCCTGACCATGTGTTTGTATCACCTGATGTTTGGCAAAAACTTGGCGCACAGTTAGACGCAGACAAACGACCAATTTTCCCGTACACAGCAGTATCGGGTTTAATGGGCGTAAACGGCATTGGTTCAGCAAATATTACAGTTGCAAATACCTTTAACCCGTTTGGTCTTAACTTGGTTGCTGACCGCAACTTTGCAGCAGGCACATTGTTTGTTGCTCGAGGTTCAGCCTGCGAGTTTTACGAACAAGTGCGCGGCATTATGTCAGTTGAGGTGCCAGGCACATTAGGCCGCACATTTAGTTACTACGGCTATGTAGCAACATTTATTGCTGATGCCGACATGGTCAAATACATCGTTGTTTCTTAATCGTAAGCGGACCAACCGCTTATGGCGACATTTACAACAGCCAGCAAACAGTTACTAGATAACTACGCCTGCATATCTACGCTTGAGCCAACCACAATTGCGGTTGGTGACAGCGTAGTTATTGGCGGTTTGGGCGCACCGTTTAACGGCACCTACACGGTGTTGGCATGCCCACAATTTAAATATGAAGGTGTCGATAGCACAACAGGCGCATTTTTTTATGATGAAAATGTAGCGATACCTAACCAAATTTTGTTTGCATGTACCGGCGCAGATGTTGATTATGTCGTTTCATTTGCCGGGACCGTAAGTTTTACCCCCACATGCACATGGGTTAGTGCAGCCAACTTGGTCACCTATTTGGGTGTGTCAATCACCAACCCATCGGATGATTACACGCTTATAACCCAAGCGGTATCGGCAGGCAACCAGTTTTGCAGCCGCAGACGCGCTGAGGCCGGCTACCACGATGATTTAGCAACCAGCCCCAGCGGTGATGTCACATTAGGGACACTTATGTATTGTGCGGCGCTATGGCGCAGTCGTGGCAGTCTAGAAAATGTGTTTGCATCATTTGAGGGCATGGGTAGCGCACCGCAACAATCATTAACACCAATCGTTAAACAATTGTTAGGCATCGACAGACCCGCGGTTGCATAATGCCGGCACCATATACCGATTTATTAAACAAAGGCATTGATGACATCACGGCAACCCTTACAGCCGTAACATCGTTGCGGGTTGTGAATGACGCCACAAAAATTGTGCCTAACTGCGTTTTTCTACAAGCCCCAAGTTTTACAACTACGGCAGGCAACGGCAACATCGTGCGGATGGATTTTCCAATTAAAATTATTGGTAGCGGTCCAGCGGGTTTGCCGGTGTTGCGCGAAATTCTGCAAATATCAGCCACAGTTTTGGCATCCGCAATTATCGTTACATCCGGGCAACCAGGCGTGTTAGAAATCGGCGGGCAAGAATATCCGTGCTACGATTTAACTTGCGGAATAGCAGCAAAGACGGCATAAACACATGGCAAATTACATAGTCAACAGCAACAGATTAGATGGCCTTAAACGCGGTGATGTCATCACCGAAAAAGATTTAGAGGGTGCCAACATTGAGCATTTGCTTGAATCGGGCCACATATCCACGCAACAGGTTAAAAAATCTGGTAAAACTAAAGACACAGACGAAAAGGAATAACCAACATGGCCACAACAGTTTATTTGAGCAACCCGGCGCTAACTATAAACAGCGTCAACCTGACCGACCAGGCAACCGAAGCAACTTTGACATTCGAGTATGACCAATTGGAAACAACAGCGTTTGGTGACACCGCACGCAAATTTGGTGCAGCAACTGTTACATCATTGCAAAACAACACATTTGAGGTGACGTTGTTTCAATCGTATGAAGGCAGCGAAACAGAGGCCACAATTTACGGTTTGGTGGGCATCACCACAAACATTGTGGTTTCACCAACTGCAGCAGGTCTAGTTACGCCAACTGCCACTTCACCGAAGTACACCCTGGCAGGGTGCTATCTGGCCAGCCACACCCCGATTTCGGCCAGCCTCGGGGAACTCAGTCAAATAACGCTAGTTTTTGCCGGCGGCACACTCACTAAAGTTACATCGTGATTACGCGGCATTGGCCGCTGAAAACTAACAAAGCAATAAACCAAAAATATACAAAGCCGTATCGGAGGCCCTAATGCAACTAACAATTAAATTGACATTTGCAGATAATGAACAAATAGTTACAACCAATCTAATGACCATCGTGGCGTGGGAAAGAAAATTTAAACGCAAAGCATCCCAAATCGGTGACGGTATCGGCATCGAGGATTTAGCGTTTATGGCTTACGAGGCATCACGACAAAACGGCATAGTGGTGCCGGCATTACTAGATGAATACATCAAATCATTGGTAAACCTTGAAGTCATCGAGCAAATAACCCCAAAAGCAAACGCGGCTCATACCGCTACGGATTAGCGCAAATCCTTGTCGCTACCGGGTATTGGCCGCCGCAAATCACATTTGATGTAGATGACATGAACACAACCATTGACCTAATAAACAAAGACCGGCAGGCACGCTAATGGCCGTAAACACCACGCTTGAAGTTGTCGGCCTTAAACAAACCATTAACAGTTTAGGCAAGATTGATAAACAGTTGCAAAAAGATTTTAAGGCTGACGCAACACAAATAGCGCAACCAGCAATCAATGCCGGCAAAGCCGTTTACACAAAAACACCCATAAGCAATTTTAGCAAAGATTGGACACAAAAAAAAGATGGCCGCCGCATAAAAGGTTTTAGTGTTGACAAAGCAAAAAACGGTGTCAAAATGCGATTTGATACTAGGCGCAACGCCGTTGGCGTAATTCTGATTGAACAAAAAGACCAGGGCGCAGCAATCTTTGAAGTTGCAGGCCGTAGAACACCTAACCGTTTAGATGACAGTTTGCGCATTGCCGGCTATCCCGTAAGCCCTGGCCGCACTCGACTAATTGGCCCAGCGGTTTACAAAGCGCGCAAAGGCATCGAAAACGAAATGCTTAAAATGATTAAAGGCACCATTGCAACGGTGCAAAAGGATATGTAGTCATGGCATTATCAATTCCAATTATCAGCGAGTTTGATGGCAAAGGTATTGACAAAGCCATTAAAGAATTTAAACAACTTGAAGGCGCAGGCGCTAAAGCCGGGTTTGCATTAAAAAAAGCAATGGTCCCAGCGGTTGCGGTGTTGGGTGGTTTAGCAGCGGGTTTAGGTGTTGCAACAGCGGCAGCAGTTGAGGACCAAAAAGCACAGGACCTATTAGCACAACAGTTGCGCACTAGCGCAATGGCAACGGATGATGTTATTAAATCCAATGAGGATTTTATTTCTAGTTTGTCAATGGCAAAGGCCGTGGCCGATGACGAGTTGAGGCCCGCAATGGCCAACCTGGTCAGGTCCACAGGGTCAGTTGAAATTGCACAAGGATTAATGAACACGGCACTCGACATTGCGGCGGCAACCGGCAAAGACTTAGAAACCGTCACATTGGCATTAGGTAAAGCAGCCAACGGGCAAACCGCAGCGCTAACCAAATTAGACCCATCGCTTAAAGGCGTAATTGACTCAGAGTCCACGCTTGATGACATAACCAACGCCTTGTCGGTGTCGTTTGGTGGCGCGGCAGATGTTGCAGCCAAATCATACGAAGGCCGCATGAAGTCAATGAAAATTGCAATGGATGAAACTAAAGAATCAATAGGTGCAGCACTATTGCCGGCGCTCGAAGGTTTGTTAAACATTTTGCAACCAGTTGCTAAATGGGCGGGCGAAAACACCAAACTGTTTTTAATCATTACGGGTGTGGTTGGCGGGTTTGCTGCAGCAATTGTGGTGGCAAACATCGCGATTAAAGCGTGGACTATTGCAACCCAGGTGGCTACCGCAGCGCAGGCCGCGTTTAATTTTGTTATGTCAGCCAACCCAATTGGTATTGTAATTATTGCTATTGCCGCGTTTGTTGCCGCCTTAGTGATTTTGTATAAGCGTTTTGAGGTTGTGCGCACCGTAGTTGACACGGTATTTAACGCGATTAAAACAGGTGTGCAAGTTAGTTTGGATTTTTTAACTAACTATTTTAATGGCGTATTAAACATTTATAAAGGCATTTTTAACGGCATCGCAAAATTGTGGAATAACACAATTGGCAGATTGGCGTTTAAATTTCCTGATTGGGTGCCGGGATTTGGTGGTAAAAGTTTAAATGTGCCTAACATCCCTATGTTGGCTGAGGGCGGAATTGTTACAGGCCCAACATTGGCAATGATTGGTGAGCGCGGCCCTGAGGCCGTGGTGCCGTTAAATCGAGCAAGCGGTTTTGGTGGTGTAACCGTGAATGTTACGGGTGGTTTGGCTACTAGCGCCGAAATTGGCCAGGCGGTAGTTAACGCAATTAGGGCTTACAACAGGTCAGCGGGACCGGCACAAATACAGGTTGCATAATGGCAGGCACAGCAATTGTTGGTGCAGGCAACTACACCCTAGAAATTGATACCGGATTTATTCAAGATGCGTTTTTATTAGATGACGCAACCGCAGGCGTTTTGGACAATACAACTTATGTTTTGGATGGCACAACCAATTTTGCTGATGTAACCACAGGCATTAATTCAATCAATGTTAAACGCGGCAGGCGTGATGTCGGTGACCAATTTAGCGCAGGCACAATGGTGCTGAATATGCTAGACACGACTGGAATTTTTAATCCGTTCGATTCGCTAAGCCCATATTTTGACTCGTCAACAGCGCAACCAGGTTTAGCACCGATGCGCAGAGTACGGTTAGCGCGCTACTCAAACACAAATGTTAAAGAATATTTATTTAACGGTTACATCGTTAACTATGACTACAATTTTGCATTAGGCGGCTTAGATACAGTCACGGTTTATTGTGCAGATGATTTTTATTTGTTAGCACAAACATATTTGGCAGAATTTAACCCATCAGAGGAATTGTCTAGCGCTCGACTGACAACGGTTTTAGATTTGCCAGAGGTTGATTTTCCTATTGGGCAACGCAACATAAGCACCGGCACTCAAACCTTAGGTGGCGCAGCGGCGTTTATAGTTGCCGAAGGCACCAATGTGTTGGATTATTGCAACCAAATAAACCAGGCTGAGCAGGGCAGGCTATATATGGCCCGTGACGGTAATTTGACATTTGAGCCACGCATAGGCAACACGCTTAGCCAACCAGTTGCAGATTTTCACGATGATGGCACCAACATTCCCTATGACTCAGTTGGCATAACCTTTGAGGCTGACCAAGTAGTTAATCGAGCCGCAGTTGCAATTAAAGGTGGCACGCAAGAAGTTGCAGAGGATTTGACAAGCCAGGCTAAATATTTTATACAAACCACAAGCATCACGGATTCTTTGTTGCATAACGACACCGCGGCGTTGGCGTTGGCTAACTATTTGCTTGAACCTGAGCCTGAGGCCCGGTACACATCATTGGGTACTAACTTAAATAAATTGACTACAGCGCAACGCGATGATGTAGCCATTATTGATATTGGTGACACAATTAGCATAGAAAAATCGTTTGTTAGCGGTAATAGCACAACGCAGTTGGCACAAGAATTAAGCGTTGAGGGTGTCGAGCATACAATTACGGTTCACGGAGGACATGCGGTCATGTATTTTACGGCCCCAACCACCATTGTTTACGAATTAATTTTGGATGACGCTATATACGGCATCATCGATTCAATTAATGTTTTAGGATAAAGTGAGGTAACTTATGGCAACTAGACAAGATTTCACAGCAGGGCAGGTTTTAACCGCAGCAGAATTAGACGCGGTTGCTACGGCGATGATTGCAATTAACGCACAGACTGGCACGACATATACAACGGTGTTGGCTGATGACGGCAAACTAATAACTTGTGATAACGGGTCAGCGATTGCGTTAACTATTCCGCCTAATTCGAGTGTTGCTTATGGTATTGGTACGCAAATAAACATTATGCAACTCGGCGCTGGTCAGGTAACTATTACGGCAGGTGCAGGCGTAACGCTCAGGTCGAGTGGCAACAAATTGAAAACTAAAGACCAGTATTCTGTTGCGACTTGCGCCAAGATTGCTACAGATACTTGGGTGGTTGTCGGCAATTTGGCGGCATAAGTTATGCAAATTTTTGCAGGCGTTAGCGCAGCAGTACCGTTAATTGTTGACTACCTTGTTGTTGCAGGTGGTGGCGGTGGTGGTTCGTTTCTTGGTGGCGGTGGTGGCGCGGGCGGTTTGCGTAGCACGGTTACGGCAACGGGTGGCGGCGGTTCTTTAGAGTCAGCGCTTACACTTGTGCCAAGCACCAACTATACGGTGACTGTTGGCGGTGGCGGTGCAGGCGGTCCAGCAAGTCCAGCGTCAGCAACAAATGGTGTTAGCGGTAGCAATTCTGTTTTTAGCACTATCACTTCTACGGGTGGCGGCGGTGCGTCAGGTGCGACAGCCGCATCAACAGGTGGTTCGGGTGGTGGCGGTGAAGGCAACAAAGGCGGCACGTTTGCAGGTGGCGCAAACGGTACAACAAATGAAGGTTTTGCAGGCGGTGACGGTCAGGTTGCGGTCGCAGCATATGGCGGTGGCGGCGGTGGCGGTGCAGGCGCAGTTGGTGCAGACTCGACTGGTAACGGCGCAGACGGCGGCGCAGGCGTAAGCACATCAATTACTGGTGCAAGTGTCCAATATGCAGGCGGCGGCGGTGGCGGTTGCCAAGACAGCGGCACAGGTGGCGCAGGCGGTGCAGGCGGTGGCGGTGCAGGTTCAGCAACAACAACTGGCACGAACGGTGACACAAACAAAGGCGGTGGCGGTGGCGGCGGCGGTCAGGTTCAATCACCGTTTAGTTACGGTGGCGGCGGCAACGGCGGTAGCGGCGTAGTTATTTTGTCCTACTCAGCCGATTTCACTATTAGTAATCCGGGTGGCGGTCTTACTTTGTCAACATCGACTAGCGGTGCAACAAAAATAACTACAGTCACCGCCGGCACAGGCAATGTTAGTTGGGCATAATGGCACACTACGCATTTCTAGACGCAAACAATGTTGTCACCGAAGTCATTGTTGGCATTGACGAAACAGAACTAATTGAGGGCATTGACCCTGAGGTTTGGTATGGCAATTTTCGCGGACAACAATGTGTGCGCACAAGTTACAACGGCAACATACGCAAACAATACGCAGGTATTGGCTATACCTACGATGATGTGCGTGACGAATTTGTTGCACCGCAACCATTTGAGTCATGGACATTAGACGAAAACAATGATTGGCAACCGCCAACACCAAAACCTGACGGTCAATATTATTGGGATGAAAATTTATTAGTGTGGGTCGAATATGACGAGCAAAAAAATTAACATAGCCAAACGGCAAATTGGTGACCAAACCACCAAAGGCGGTTTAATTGGTTTGATGATTTACGGCCTGAATACGCAAGGTGTTGACCCGGTGTTAATTTCAATGCTTGTGCCGGTTGTGTCAAGTGTGCTTGCGTGGGCATCCACAAAAATCGGTGACCCTGATTTAGCATGTTTGTTTGTACCGCAAAATGATGACAAACCAAAAAAGTGAAACCTTACATAGTTACCCAACAGCCGGTATCTAAAAAACCGTTGCCGGGCATGGATGAATGGATTAGGCAAGCAGTAAAAAACAGTAACAAAAGTTTGTGGAATAACGGCAGTTGGGTAGTCCGCGATGTTCGCGGCAAGCCGGGCGTTATCAGTAACCATGCTCGAGGCCTTGCGGTTGATTTGTCGTACAGGTGGCAAGCACAAAAAAAGTTGGGTAGGCAAGATGGCCGCAAAGTATCATTGGCTTACATAGTCAAATTGTTAGAAAACGCAGATGTTTTAGGCATTCAATTAGTTATCGACTATGCGTTAAATCGCAGTTGGAAATGTGACCGCGGCACTTGGCAACCCGGCAAATTTGAATCAGGCGATTGGTACCACATAGAAATAGAACCAACCATTGCAAATAACGCAAACCTGGCTAAAGCCTGTTGGGTAAAGGTTTTTGGCCCATCACCGACATCGGCAACACAATCTGTTTAGACTGATTACCTACCGGGAAAGTAGGTCATGATGACACTTATTACAAAAACCGCTATTTCGCTATTTGTTAGCGCCATTTCAATTTTCATTTTGGCAAAACCGCCTGCACCAACAGCACAAGAAATTGAGCCTGCGCCTATAACCGTTTGGCAAGGTTTACAGCCCGCAGCGCCTCTACCTACCACAACTGTTGTAACTACGCCTATAACGCAGCCTGAGCCGTGTGAGGCGGTCTATAACATGGCTAAACATGTGGGGTGGCCTGAGGACCAGTTAGCCACGGTTGTGGCCGTGGCATACCGCGAGTCGAGGTGCTTGGCAGATGCGTTTAATGGTGCAGATACGGTTGGCCAGTCTTACGGCGCTATGCAAGTTAATGATTTTTGGTGTTTGCCATCCAAATACTGGCCTAACGGCTACATGCAGGCCTACGGTTTGTTAACGGTATGTGATGATTTATTTGACCTAGAAACAAACTTGCGTGCGGCGTTAAACATTTACCGTTACTCAAATGGTTGGCGCGCATGGTCACTATAAAACACTTGTTTTTGGCAACAGTCCTTACTGCGTACACCTATCTGATAATGTCAGTCAGCAACAAACGAAAGGCTAAAGATGACCGGAAACATCGACCCGCGGACTGACCCGCAATTTAAAGCATTAATGCAAGTGATGAACGATATCACTAGCAACAAGGTGCCGTTTTATGAGTCGCACGAGTTGGCGGCGCGTAGCACGCTTAGGGCGTTGCAGCACATTATTGATGATTCAAACGCATTGGATGATTCAGATTTGATTGACGCATGCAATCAGGCGCGAATTGAAATTAGATATTTGTGCAGCATCATTACCGATTTAAAACGTTCATTGGCATCGCGTGAAACTGACATTCGAGTTTTGCAGGAACGCAACAATTACCAGTCATCAGAAATTCAGCGTTTAGAAAATCAGGTGTTTCGTGCAAATTAATTTGACTGACACAGATTTTGAGCGTTGCGCAGATTTTGCGCGCCGCCAACAAGATGAAGCGATGCGCAACAAATACAAAACTAAATATGAACAGCACACAGGTTTAACATTTGAGCAAACTTTGCAAGGCAATTTAGGTGAACAGGCCGTGGCACATTATTTTGATTACGAGTATGTTTACCAGCCTTATAACAAGGCGCGTTACGACATATTGGGTTACGAAGTGCGCACAACTTATTGGCCTAATGGTTGTTTGTTGACCCATCCAGTTATCGAGGTACCGGGTAAACCTGGCATTTATCAGGATGATAAACCTGGCATGTACATTTTGGTGACTGTTGACAAAAACGAGTTTGTGGCAACTATCCAGGGTTGGCGCGATATTGCTGACTGCAATGCAATGACACAAAATTGGCAAACAGGTTGGCGTTATCCGTGTTTTGCAACACCGCAAAACCAGTTATGGCCACTCGATACATTGCCGGCCACTAAAGATTTGTTAGCGCATCAGGGCAGGGCAGCGGCATGAGTCAAAACTTTATGGATAACTATGTCGATGTGGCCACACGGTTAAAAATTGCGTTTGAGCGTTGGCCTGAAATGCGCATACAAGAAACATCGCGCGAAGTCATTGAAATGCCCGATAAGTCATGTTTTATTCGTTGCACGGTCACAATTTGGCGTGACCCTAAAGACCCGATTCCGGTTATTGCGTCAGCATGCGAAATATACCCTGGGCGCACACCGTACACAAAATTTAGTGAATCTGAGGTTGGCTACACATCAGCGGTTGGGCGTGCGTTGGCTTATGCCGGAATTGGTGCTAATAAGTCGTTGGCATCGCGTGATGAGGTTATGGCGGCCCAGTCGAGGCAAAGCACACAGTTGGCGCAGGTTGTGCCGTTACATGATGTAGAGGTGCCGTTTCCGGAGGAAAAACCGCGCGAGTATCCAACACCTAAGCAGATGGGCATGATGCGCGCGTTGGCGAATGGCCAGGGTCTTAAAGGTGATGACCTTAAAACATTTTGTAGTGCTACATTAGGGCGCGAAATTCACACAACAGGCGATTTAAGTAAGCAGGACATCAGCAAAGTTATTGATGCGTTAAAAGCAGTTAATCCTTAAACACAATCGAGTAGTTTCATAGACCTAAGCGTGTTGCAGCGCAGTTGGATGACACGCGGTAGCGCGGGTAGTCAACCTATGTAGCGATACATGGTTGGGCAAATTGTTAAAGCGTTGGGAGTGTCGATGAGGCAAGACACGGGGGGCTTAGCGCATTAGGCTTACATCACAACAAACACAAATTGACATACCAAAAACAAACCACAAAGCCGGACATGTTCACCAACACAAACACAACCGACCGCAAGCAAGCGCGCAAGCGCGCGCTAGCACAAGCCGAAGGCGCGTGAGCAAATGACCAACCCACACATGCACCGGGACTACCTAAAAAACAGGGGGGTAGTACTCCGTGAACAGCCAATATGCACCGTTTGCAACCGCATGCCCAGCACCCAAGCAGACCACATCATCCCACTCGATGCCGGAGGCGGCCACGAAATAGAAAACCTGCGCGGCATATGCGCCAAATGCAATAACACACTCGCACACAAATATGTAACCCAACGCAACGAAATGCGCCGCACAATACGAGCAGAAGCAATGCGGGGGGTAGGCATAATTGACACAACAAACGAAACAAAAACAAAAAAAACAAAACCCGTTTTTTATGAGCAAACAGAATTGACCCCGACCCAATCCTTCTCTATCGCAAATGACCAGCCTGAACTGGCGCTGATTGGCCATGCTCAGCCAAGATTGGAAACGATGGTGGCGGATCACGCTGGTTCGTTCGGGTCTGAGGTCGCTGAATGGTCTGCCCAATACCTGAATGTTGATTTGATGGATTGGCAAAAGCGTGTTCTTGATGGTCAGTTGGCGTTTGGTGATGATGGTGATTTGGTGCATCGGTATTCTTTGGTTTCGACTGCGCGGCAGAACGGTAAAACGGTTGCGTTGGCTGCGCTTGTTGGTTGGTGGTTGACTTCAATGTCGAGTGTGCGTGATAAACCGCAGACTGTTTTGTCTACGGCGCATCGTTTGGATTTGGCGGTGATGTTGTATGACTATCTTGCACCGATTTTGCAGAAAAGTTTTAACGCAAAATTGATGTCTAGTTATGGTCGCAATAGCGTCACTATGCCGGACGGATCACGCTGGTTTATTCGAGCCGCTAACAATTCTGTTGGTCACGGCATGTCGGCCAGCCTGATCGTGGCTGACGAATGCTGGGATATCAACCGCGAAGTCGTGGACGGTGGACTCTTGCCAGCGCAACGCGCACAACGATCACCGCTGTTGTCTATGTGGTCAACCGCAGGCACGGAAGCCAGCACAGCGATGTTGCGTTGGCGTGAACAAGGATTGCGACAGATCGACAAACACGAACCGTCAACACTTTATTTTGCGGAATGGTCACCGCCGCCAGACTTATCACCAATGAATCCACAGGCTTGGCCATAT